>Ga0194120_10001007_pt1 | contig 52530 bp, 66 predicted proteins | sample TA2MahCa65mmetaG_FD_148642 | JGI IMG/M metagenome (GOLD analysis project Ga0194120, IMG submission 148642) | Freshwater microbial communities from Lake Tanganyika, Tanzania - TA2015019 Mahale Deep Cast 65m | ecosystem: Environmental > Aquatic > Freshwater > Lake | place: Tanzania: Lake... | reverse complement strand
CATAGCCGCCACCGCCACCGCGGTTGCCGCCGCCGCCGCCGTAGCCGCCACCGCCGCCACGGTTACCGCCGCCGCCGCCGTAACCGCCGCGGCCGCCGCCACCACCACCGCCGCCGCCTTCACGGGGGGTGGCCTTGTTGACGCGGATCATGCGACCCATCCACTCCACGTTCTGGAGGTCGTCAATGGCTTTTTGTTCGTCAGCGTCGCTCGCCATCTCCACGAAGGCGAAACCACGCTTGCGGCCGGTCTCCCGGTCGAGCGGCAGGCTGCACTTGGCCACCTCGCCGTACTGGCTGAACAGATCCAGCAGATCCTCCTGTTCGGCTTGGAACGAGAGGTTGCCTACGTAAATGGTCATTCCTTCAACGGAACCTTGAAAACTGATTCGTGGATGCTGCGGGTTCCGAGTGGAGCCAGTAAGCGTTGGAATCGAAAACACCCTACAGGGCGGCGGTCACCCCCCCCTGTGCCGTGCTGCGGGGTTGGGCCGGGAACGGGGTGGAGATGAAGAGGCTTGAAGCAAGACCGAAGGGAACCGGAAGAAAAACCCCGATCCCCACCTAGCGTTCCATTGTCAGCAAACCCACATCCGTTGCGAGCGCCTCTAATGACGGCACCCGTGCCCTGGAGCCTGGCCTGGACCGACGACGGGGAGCTGGCCCCCCAGGATCGTTTCGACCTGCTGCAGAGCCTGGTGGCCAGTGAATGCGCCGCGGTTCAGCCCTCCCTGGTGCGGGCGGTGGAGCGGTTGGGCACGGAGCAGCTGAGCGTGCTGGCCAGCGAGGGGCTCACGGGCCTCTGCGCCTGACGGGGCGCCAGGGGCCGCCGGCTGTGGTCAGTTGCTGACGGGGTTCACTCCCGCACCCGGCTGATCTGCAGCTCGCGGTTCATCACCCGCAGCCGCTGCAGGCCCTTGAAGACGTCCTCGGGCATGCCCTTGGGTAGGTCCACCAGGCTGTGGGCATCGAAGATCTGGATGCGGCCGATGCTGCGGCCGTTGAGGCCCGCCTCATTGGCGATGGCGCCCACGATGTTTCCGGGCTTCACCCGGTCGCGCCAGCCCACCTCAATGCGGAAGCGCTCCATGTTGGCTTCGGGCGGGCCGGCCTGCTCCCGCGGGCCGCGGCGCGGTTGGCCGGCGCCGGGGCCGCCGGGGGCCAGGCGCTCACCGCGGCGGCCATCCCGCTGTTGGCCGCCCTGGCGCAGCCAGCTCTCATCGCCCTGCATCAGCAGGGGTTGATCCCCCACCGCCAGCTGCAGGGCCGCGAGGGCCAGCTGCTCGAAGCCGGCGCCTGATTCCTGGCCCACCCGCTGCAGCATCTCCGCCAGCAGGGCGCGCTCCTCGGCGCGCACGCCGCTGCTGGTCTCGGCCTGGGGTTCCAGGCCGGCGGTGAGCCGCTGCCGCAGGCGGTCGAGCCGGTTTTGGTTGATGGTGGCGTTGGTGGGGATCTCCATCGGTTCGATGGGGCGCCCCACCGCCCGCTCCAGGCCGTTCACGAAACGGCGCTCCCGCGGGGTGACGAACAGGATGGCGTCGCCGTTGCGGCCCGCCCGGCCGGTGCGGCCGATGCGGTGCACGTAGGCCTCCGCATCGAAGGGGATGTCGTAATTGATCACCAGGGAGATGCGCTCCACATCCAGGCCCCGGGCCGCCACGTCGGTGGCCACCAGCACATCCACGGTGCCGCTCTTGAGGCGCTCGATCGTGCGCTCCCGCTGGTTCTGGGCCACGTCGCCGTTAAGCACGGCCACGTCGTAGCCGCGGGCCTCCAGCTCCTCGGCCACGGTGACGGTGATCGCCTTGGTGCGGGCGAAGATGATCACCCCCTGCTTCGACTCGGCCTCCAGCACCCGGCAGAGGGCCTCGAGCTTCTGGGGGCCGTTGACGGTGATGCAGCGCTGGCGGATGCGGCTGGCGTCGGAGCCCTTGGTGCGGATCGTGATCTCCGCGGGGTTGTTGAGGTATTGGTGCGAGATGCGGCGGATCTCGGCCGGCATGGTGGCGGAGAACAGCACCACCTGGCGCTGCTCGGGCAGCTGGCCCAGCACCCACTCCACGTCGTCGATGAAGCCCATACGCAGCATTTCATCGGCCTCATCCAGCACCAGGCTGCGCAGCCCGGAGAGGTCGAGGGTGCCCTGGCGCATGTGGTCCATCACCCGGCCGGGGGTGCCCACCACGATCTGCACGCCGCGCTTGAGGCGGGCGATCTGCTCGCGGAAATCGGAGCCGCCGTAGATCGGCAGCACCCGCAGCTGGGGCAGCTTGGCGGCGTAGCTGCTGAAGGAATCGGCCACCTGGATGGCCAGTTCACGGGTGGGGGTGAGCACCAGCACCTGGGGGGTGCGCTGGGCCGGGTCGAGCCCCGCCAGCAGCGGCAGGGCGAAGGCGGCGGTTTTGCCGGTGCCGGTCTGGGCCTGGCCCACCAGGTCGCGCCCCAGCAGCAGTTCGGGGATGGCGGCCTTCTGGATCGGGGACGGCTCCTGGTAGCCGATGGCCTCCAGGGCCTCCAGCAGTTCGGGGGCGAAACCGAAGGCGGCGAAGCCGGGGGCCGGGGTGGCGGCCGGCAGCTCGATCACCGTGGTGCTGATGGCCTCGGGGCTGGCCTCCGTGGCGGTGGGCACCAGGTCGAGGGCGCTGAGGTCGACCGAGCCGTGGTCCACCGCGCTGGAATCGGTGACGCTGGAGGCGGTGGCGGGGTGGTCTGTTGTGGCGCGCAACTCCACAGAGCTTTCAAAGCTCTCGCAAGCGGTATGGGTCAAGGGAAGGTCTGGGCCTGGAAAGTCCTTCGTCGACAGGCCGGCAGACACCCGATAGCCCCACCGCTGAACCCGTGCGAACGGGGGGTGGTGGCGACGACGTGCCATGGATGGCAGCGCTGGGGCATCAACCGGAGTTGTTGAGTCCGTGGCGCTGTTCCTTCACGTCGAAAGAACTGCCTTGCCCTACACAAAGGGTGAGAGGTGAACCTAACACTCGGGGTCCGGGCGGGATCTAACCCGCCGGCGCCCGGGCGTAGTCGTCCGCCAGCCGTTCGATGTCGTCTTCGCTGAGCAGCGCCCCCCGCTGCACCTCCACGATCAGCAGATCGCTGCCGCCGGCGCTGGCCCGGTGCACCGCCCCGCAGGGCACCAGCAGGGTGGTGCCGGGGGAGGCCGCCAGCCGCGTGCCCCCGCACTCCAGCTCCCCATCGCCCGCCACCACCACCCAGTGCTCCAGGCGGTGGCGGTGGCGCTGCAGGCTGATGCGCTGGCCGGCGTGGATGCACAGGCGCTTCACCTGGTAGCCCTCGCCGCTACCGAGGCTTTCAAACCAGCCCCAGGGGCGCTCGACGCGGTCGGCCATGGCCCGAGGCTAGGGAGCCTGCTCCGGTGTGACCAGCAGCACCCCCCGGCGGGCCCGGGTGAGGCCGGTGTACAGCAGGCGCGGGTCGCCATGGCGGCTGGGGGGCACCAGCAGCAGCACCCGTTGGTATTGGCTGCCCTGGGCCTTATGCACCGTGAGGGCCAGGGCCGGCTCCGCCTCCCCCAGCCGGGTGGGGTGCAGCAGGCGGTCGCCGGCCATCAGCACCCGCCGCTCGCCATCGCGCTGGATCAGCACGCCGATGTCGCCGTTGGCCAGGCCCTGCTCCGGCCGGTTCTGGCGGTTGAGCACCGGGGTGCCCAGGGGCCAGCGGGCCAGGGGTGCCTGCAGCAGCGGCCCCAGCAGCGCCCGGTGCAGGGCCTCCACCCCCCAGGGCCCCTGGCGCACGGGGCTCAGGGCGATCAGCTGTTCCAGTTCCCTCAGCAGGGTCTCTGGGTCCGTGCCGGGGTCGTTGGCCAGCTGGGCCAACCGCTGCTGGTGCTGCCGCAGTGGTTGCAGCACCGCCGCCGGCAGCCGTTGGGAGGGCGCCTCGAGCCAGCGCACGTTGGCCTCCTCCGGCAGGGCCTCCAGGGTTGGCCGCAGCGGCGCCAGGGGGTCGCCGCTGCGCTGCCGGCGCAACTGGGCCGCCAGCTGGGCGATGGCCCCGTCGTTGCGGTAGGCGGTGCGCAGCTCCACCGCTGCGCCCCCCAGCTGCTGCAACCGCTCAGGCCGGCACAGCTCCTCCAGCACCGCCCCCGGCCCCACGGGGGGCAGTTGGCCCGCATCCCCCACCAGCACCAGGGTGGCCTGGGGCGGCAGGGCCGCCAGCAGGGCGGCCATGAGTGGAAGATCCACCATCGAGGTTTCATCCACCACCAGCAGATCCAGCTCCAGGGGCAACCGGGCACCGCGGCGGAAGCGCCCCTCCCCCTGGGCCTCCAGCAGCCGGTGCAGGGTGCCGCAGGGGATCGCCGCCAGGCGTGCCTGCAGCGCGGGCTCCAGCTGGCCGGCGCCGGCGGCCCCGGCCACGGCCTCCGCCAGGCGGGTGGCCGCCTTGCCCGTGGGGGCCGCCAGCTGGATGCGGCCTGCGGGCCACTGCCGCAGCGCCGCCGCCAGCAGTTGCACCACGGTGGAGGTTTTGCCGGTGCCCGGCCCCCCCAGCAGCAGCACCAGTCGGTGCTCCAGCACCGCCGCCACCGCCTTGGCCTGCTGGGGATCGAGGCCCGCCTGGCGGGCTTGCCGCTGGGCGGCCTGCAGGGCGGCTGCCGCCACCGGGGGCTGGGGCTGCCCCTGGGCCCGCTCCAGCAGTTGATCGAGGCACTGGCGCAGCTGCAGGTGCCAGCGCCGCCAGCGCAGCCAGCGGCCGTCGTGCACGATCGGGGCCTCGGGCCGTTGCTCCAGGGCATCGGCCGCCACCAGCCAGCCGCTGGCCTCCAGGGCCTGCAACAGCGGCTGCGGCCAGGCCGCGGCGGGCACGGATTCGGGGGCGTCGCCCTCCAGATCGAGGGCCAGTTCGCCCCGCTCCAGGGCGTCGCTGAGGGCGCCCACCGCCGCCAGCAGCAGGGGATCCGGCGCGCCGGTGGCGGGCAGCAGGCGCTGCAGGCTGTCGGCCAGGGCGCTGGCCAGGCTGGTGGCCAGCGGGTTCATGGTTGCCCCTCCTGCAGCAGCTGGTCGAGGGCCAGCAGCCGCGCCAGGGGCGGTTGCTCCACCAGCACGCCGGGCACACCGGCCTGGGGATCGGCGCCGGCGGGCAGGGGTCCGGGCACCCCCCGCAGGAACACATAGGCGTAGCCCCCCAGGTGCTGCTCGGGCGTGTAGCCCGGCAGGCGCCAGCGCAGGTAGCGGTGCAGGGCCACCAGGTAGAGGTGCGCCTGCAGCGGGTAGTGGTTGCTCGCCATCAGCGCCTCCATCGCCTCCTGGGGGTAGTCGTTGGGGCCGCAGGCCAGCACCTGCCCCTGGCCGTCACGGCGCCCCAGCCAGTTGCTCTTCCAGTCGGCCACCCACCAGCGCTCGCCCCAGCGGAACACCAGGTCGATGGAGCCGGTGAGGAAGCCGCGGCTGGCCACCTCCAGCTGCCGCAGCTGCTGGCCGTAGGCGGCGCCGAAGCGGCCGCCGGGGTGCTCCTGGAACACCGCCGCCAGGCCACCGCTGCGCACCAGCCGTTGGGGCGGCACCGCCAGGGGGAGGTCGAAGTTGAGCTCGTTGAGCCAGTGGCCCGGCGCCAGATCCCCCAGCCGGCAGGCCCCCAGGGCGCCCCCCAGGGGCGACTGCACCAGCTGCAGCAGCCCCTGCAGCAGCGGTTCCCCCCAGCGGGTTTCCAGGCCGCCGCGGGCCAGCTCCTCCGGCAGCAGGGCGGTGGTGGCGGCCAGGGCCCCGGCCTCGCCCGCCGCCAGGGCGGGGTAATCGAGCCGCTCCAGGATCCGGTGCAGCACATCCCCCGGGCCGGCGCCGCGGGGGAACTGGGCCAGGGGCCCCAGGGCCGGCCAGGGGGCGGGGCTGTCGGGGGGCGCGCTGGCAGGGGTGGCCAGGCTGAGCTCGTCGCCGGAGAGGCCCTGGGCGTCGTGGTCCCGCCCCTCGTCGCGGGTTTGGGGCGCCAGGGCTGCCTGGGAGTGGGCCCAGGCCGAATAGCTGGCCCGCCCCCAGCGGCTGTCGAGGCTGCGGGTGGGGCGTGGCCCCAGCTCCAGGGGCTGCTCCGGGCTGGGGGGGCGCCAGGGGCGGCCGGGGGGCGGCAGGGTTTCGGCCTCCAGCTGTTGCAGGGGCAGATCCGGCTGGGCCAGCCAGGGGGTCAGGGGGTTGCCGGCTTCGGCCCGGTCGTCACCGGGCCAGCCCAGCACCAGCAGCTGCTGGGCGCGGGTGCAGGCCACGTAGGCCAGCCGTTCCGCCTCCGCCAGCTGGGCCTCCTGGTGCTGCTGGGCGGCGGCCCGCCCCGCCCCCCAGTGGGGGTTGAGGTGCAGGTCGAGCCGGGGATGGGGTTGCTGGGGCGGCGTCCAGCGGCGCCCCAGGCGTTGGGCCCCGCTGCGGGCCGGCTTGGGGGCCTGCCAGAGGTAGGGGCAGATCACCACCGGGTATTCGAGCCCCTTGCTGCGGTGCACGGTCACCACGGCGATGGCCGATTCGGCGGCGTCGCTGCGGCAGAGGTGCTCCTCGGGGGGATCGCGCTGCTCCTCCAGCCGCAACCGCCGCAGCCAGTCGGCGGCGGCGGCGGCCCCCAGCCCCTGGCGGTGCATCTGCTCCTGCACCAGCTCCGCCGCCTGCTGCAGATCCGCCAGGGCTCGCCCCCGCAGGGAGAGCCGCGCCAGGCCTGCGGTGCCCAGCAGCTGCCCCAGCACCGCCGTGAGCCCCTGGCGGGGCAGCCGCGCCGCCAGCTCCGCCAGCTGCAGCCCCAGGGCATCCCAGCGCTCCGGCGGCGCATCGGCGAGCTCCGCGGCGCTCCACCCCAACAGCGGGGAGGCGGCCAGCAGCCGCTGGCGGCTGGGGAGCCCGGGGCTGGCCAGGGCATCGAGCAGCCGCTGCAGGGCCGCGGCCCCGGGGCTTTCGAACACATCGCCGCGGCTCACCAGGCGGCTGGGCAACTGGCGTTGCTCCAGGGCGCTGCGCAGGGCCTCCGCCTGGCCGTGGCGGCTCACCAGCAGGCAGAGGTCGCCAGGCCGCAGGCCCCGCTCCAGCAGCCGCTGGCAGAGCCCCGCCACCTGGGGCTCCAGCCCCTGGGGATCCAGCGGCAGCAGCTGCAGGGGCCGCTCCCCGGGGGGCAGCGGCAGGGCGCCGGGGCGGGCACAGGCCTCCACCGGCGGCACCGGCAGATTGGAGCGCTGCAGCCCCGGCGCCATCAGGGCGTTGAGCCCGGCCACCAGCGGCGGGGTGGAGCGCCGGTTTTCGATCAGGCCGCGGCGATCCGCGGGGGGCACCTGCTGGGCCGCCTGGCGGTAGGTGGCCAGCTCGCCGCCGCGGAAGCGGTAGATGGCCTGCTTGGGGTCGCCCACCATCACCAGCAGATGGCGCGGCGTGGGCCCGGTGAAAGCCCGCCGCAGGATGCGCCACTGGATCGGATCGGTGTCCTGGAATTCATCGATCAGGGCGGCCCGGTAGCGGCGCGCCACCGCCTCCAGCAGCGGCGAGGGGGCGGCGGGGTCGGGGCCCGGATCCAGTTGCTCGAGCAGCTGCCCGAAGCCCATCTGGCCAGCGGCCTCGCGGCGCTGCGCCAGCTCGCGGCGGGCCCAGTGGGCGAAGTGCAGCAGCAGCAGCTCCGCCGGCCCCTCCACCAGGGCGGCGACGGCCTCCAGCAGGGGCCGCTGCGGCAGCGACACCCCATCCCCGTGGGCCTGGGCGGCCGCCTTGGTGAACGGGCCGGGGTGGAAGTAGTCGCGCAGGTCACGCTGGGCCAGCACCGCGGCGTAGTCGGGGGGGCTGTCGAGGCCAGCGATCCAGCCCTCCACCCGCTCCAGGCGGTCGGCCTTGGGCTTGAGCCGGTAGGGCTTGTACTCGAGCCCCAGGCTGTGGAGCTCCGTGGCGGCCGCCGCCAGGTCGGCCTCCAGGGCCTGGGCGCTGGTGCGCCAGTGCTCCAGGAAGGCCCCCCAGCGCTGGGGCCAGAGGGCACTGAGTTGCGGCGCCAGGGGCTGCTCCGCGTTCAGCTCCGGCGGCAGGGGATCGAGGGCCAGGGCCGGGTCGCCATCGAGGCTGGCCACCAGCTGCAGCAGCTGGGCCGGGTTCACCTGCAGCTGCTGCAGCCCCGCCAGCAGCCCCGGCTCCAGGGGCAGCACCTGCTGGCGCCAGTAGTCGTGCACCAGCTGCTGGCGCCGCTCCTGGCCGTCGCTCTCCAGGCTCACCGCCGGCCCCAGCCCCGCCTCTAGGGCCTGGCGCTGCAGGGTGCGGCGGCAGAAGCCGTGGATCGTGGTGATGTCGGCCCGATCGAGCTGCTCGAGGGCCAGCAGCAGTCGCCCCCGCAGGGGGGCGCTGGGCTGGGGGCGGTGGCGCTCCAGCCAGCCCTGCAGCGGCCCGTCCAGCTCCTCAAGGTTGGCCTCGGGCTGATCCAGCAGCTGCAGGGCCTGCTGCAGCCGGCGGGCGATGCGATCGCGCAGCTCCGACGCCGCCGCCTCCGTGAAGGTGACCACCAACAGCTGCTCCACCGCCGGTGGATCGGCCCCCTCGGTGAGCAGCCGCAGCACCAGGTGGGCCAGGGCGAAGGTTTTGCCCGTGCCGGCGCTGGCCTCCAGCAGCCGCAGCCCCGGCCCCAGGGGCAGCTGGTTGGCCTCGAAGCGCTGCAGCGTGCTCATCGCTTCAGCTCCGTGCGCCGCTGCAGCAGCGGCGTGTGCAGGGCCAGGGCCAACGCCTGCCGCTCGGGGTTGAGCAGGGCGCTGAGGGGCAGGTCGGCGCCGAAACAGAGGGCCTGCACGGCGTCGCTGCGCTCGGCGTTTTGCTGGTGGCCCCCCTCCCAGGCGGTTGCCGCCAGGCTCCAGCCGCGCCCCTGGCCCGGTTTGGCCCATTCGCCGCTGGCGAAGGCCCAACCGGTTTGGGGCGGCAGCGGCCAGCAGTGCTGGCGGTGGCCCTGGCCCCAGGCCCGCAGTTGCTCCAGGAGGGGTTCGGCCTCGGCGGCGCTGGGGGCCTGCAGCTGCTCTAGCACCCGGAAGCGGGGGCCATCGCGCCCCACCAGCACGGCGCCATCGGGCCCCTGGCCGGCGGCGCAGGCCAGCAGCAACTCCCCCCACAGCTGCAGCCGCTGGGCGGTGCGGGGCCGGGCCGTGTGCAGCAGCACTAGCTGCTGGCCGTGCCAGGGCAACTCGGCGCTGAGGTCGCCCCAGGCCGCGGGCCGCAGCTCCTGCGGCCCCAGCTGCTGCAGGCACTGCTGCAGCGACTCCCAGCGCTGCTCCAGCCCCCGCCGCTCCAGCTCCCCGGCCGCCTGGGGCGGCAGCAGGCCGCGGCCGCGGCTGAGCAGGGCCCAGTCGGGGGGTGTGGCCGTCTCGGCCCCCGGCAGCTGCTCCCGCAGCAGGGCGGCCCGCTGCCGCTCCTGCAGCTCCAGGGGGTCGAGGTCGAGCACGGGGTTGTCCCATTCCTGGGGGCGCAGCTGCAGCCGCTCCAGCCATTGGCGCTGGGGGGCCTCCAGCCAGGCCACCAGCTCGGGCCACGGTTCGGGCTGGGGATCGGCTGCCTGCGGCGCCGCTGCCGTGGTGCTGAAGGCCAGGCCTTGCACCGGTTGCTCCGGATGGCCCAGCTGCCGCTCCAGCTGTTGGCGGGCCTGCAGCAGCCGCTGGTCGCAGCTGCTGGCGGGCCAGGGGGGCTGCGGCAGGAAGTTGCTGCGCTCCAAAGGGTGGGCGGCGTGCTGCCGCAGGGGCAGCCCCGCCGGCAGGCGGGCCCCCAGCCACTCCAGCCATTGCCGCACGGGGGTGCAGGCCTCCAGGGGTTCGCCGGTGCGTTCATCGCGGCAGCTCCAGCTGATCAGCAGGTGCTGGCGGGCGGAGAGCAGGCTCTCCAGCAGCACGTAGCGGTCCTGGTCGCCGGTGTTGGGGTCGCCCAGTTGGCGGCGCTGCTCCAGCAGGTGGAACCCGGGCCGCGGCCGCTGGCGCGGGAACTGGCCCGCATCCAGCCCCATCAGCACCACCACCCGGTGGGGGATGGCGCGCATGGGCTCCAGGGCGCTGATGGTGAGGGCGCCGGAGCGGTGGCCGAAGCGGCCGCTGGCTTCGCTCAGCCGCTCCCCCAGCACCTCCGCCACCACCGGCGCCGCCAGCTGCAGTGGGCTGGCGCCGGCCACGGCGGCCCAGTCCGCCAGGGCGGCATGGATGCTCTGCAGCTCCCAGGCGGCGGCGCCGCCATCGCCGAACAGTTCGATGAGCAGGCGGCGCAGCCCCGGCACCCAGGCGCTCGGGGTGCGCCGCCGCCCCAGCCAGCGCAGGCTGCGCAGCAGCTGCCGCAACAGCGCCAGCCAGCGGCCCTGCTGCTCAAGGCTGCCCTCCATGGCCAGGGGGGCCGTGTCGGCGGGGGCCAACCCGGGCAGCTCCGGCAGCACCAGCCCCAGCACCAGCCGGTCGATGGCCCAGCTGAGGCTGTGGGTGCCGTCGTCGCCGCGGTCGGCCCCATCGAGGCCCCAGCGGAAGCCGGCGCGCTGCAGCAGGGCGGTGAGGGCGCCGGCGTCGCCCGGGTCGATGCCCTGGGCGCTGAGCAGGGGGCCGCAGCCCAGCAGCGGCTCCAGGGCACTGGCGGTGAGTCGCTGGCCCCCCAGCTGCAGCAGCGCCAGCAACCCCTGGCTGATGCCCGCCTCGCTCTGCTGGCTGCGGTCGGTGAGGCGCCAGGGCAGGGCCACGCCGGTGGCGTCGCTGTCGCCGAACACCGCCCCCACCAGCGGCGCGAAGGCCTCCACCTGGGGGGTCATCACCAGGATGTCGCGGGGCTCGAGCGTGGGGTCGGCCGCCAGCAGCTGCAGGATGCGGTCGCGCACCACCTGCAGCTGCCGCAGCCGCCCCGGGCAGGCGTGGAACTCCAGAGAGCTGTCACCGGCTTGCCACCGCAGGGGGCCATCGCCCGCGCCGCCGTCGCCCTGGCCGCCGGCCAGCCGCTGCTGCAGCTGCTCCAGCAGGCTGGGGTCGCGGCCCTGGCTGCGGGCCACCTGGGCGGCATCGAGGAACAGATCCCCCTCCCGCCACTGGCCCAGCTGGTGCTCACCGCTGCCCTCCAGCAGCTGCTGAAATTCCGCACCCAGGCGCCCAAAGCGGGCCTCCAGCCCGGGCACCTCCAGCAGCCAGTCGGCGCCGAGGGGGTCGCCGGGGCCCGCGGCACCTCGCCGTTGCCAGAGGTCGCGGCAGGGGGTGAGCAGGTAGAGCTCCACCGGCAGCACCGCCGACAGGGCCTGCAGCAGCTCCACCTGCACCGGCGCCAGGCTGCTGAGGCCAAACAGCCGCAGGGGCCCCGGGGGCGGTTGGGCCGGCCGCCAGCCCCCCTGCAGGGCGGCGATCAGGCGGCGGGCCCGCAGGCCGAAGGGCAGCTCCCCCAGGCGGGCCGCCAGGGCCCGCAGCAGCGGCGGCTGCCAGCGCCAGGGGGCCTCCAGGGGGGCGCCGGCGGCGTCCAGGTCGCGGCCCTGCAGCCAGGCCTCCACCAGGGCGGGGCGGTAGAGGCCGTAGTCATCGAGGGCATCGGCGATGGCCCGCGCCAGTTGCCATAGGGGCAGATCCAGCTGCTGGGGCGGCTGGCGCCGCCGCTGCAGCCACTGCTGCAGGGGGGCCGCCTCGGGCTGCTCCAGCAGCTCCGGCAGCAGCTCCAGCACCGGCCACACCAGGTTCTGGGCCCGCCAGGGGTCGGCGCCGGCGGCGGGTGGGGGTTGCTCCGGCTCCGCCTCGCTCAGCAGCTCCCCCACCAGCTGACGCAGGCGGGCGCTGGGGAAGGGGAAGCGCAGGTTGGCGGCGATGCCGGCGCCGTTGCCCAGGGCGATCTGCTCCCCCAGCCAGCGGCTGGTGGGCCAGGTGTTGACGATCACCTGCACCGGCTCGAAGGGGCCGGGGGGCTCCAGCCGCAGCTGGGTGGCCAGCAGCTGCGCCAGCAGTTCGGCGCGATTGCTGCGGTACAGGGTGAGCAAGGCTCAGCGGCTGCTCAGGGCCGGTTGGGTGGGTTCGCTGCTGCCGAGGCCCGGCAGGGGCTGGGCCTGGTCGGGCCGCAGGCCGGGCACCGCCAGCACCGCCTTGGTTTCGGGGCAGTAGGCGCTCAGTTCACCGCCGTAGCAGGCGCCCGTGTCCACCATCACGATGTGGCGCAGCCGCCGCACGTGGGGGCCGGGGGTGTGGCCGATCACCACCTCGCCGAAGCGGCCGTCGTAGTGCTGCCAGAAGTCGAGCCGCACCTGCAGATCCGGCTGCCAGGTGAGCGGGTTGAAGCCGGCGTGGGTGGCCACCCAGCCGTCGCCCCAGTAGGCCATGGGCAGGTGCTGCAGCCGTTCCAACCAGCGGCGGCAGTGGCTGTCCCCCAGCTGGCGGTAGGTGTCGCAGCCCGCCAGCTTGCGGCCCGAAAACCAGCTTTCGCTGCGCAGGGCGGTGATCAGATCCTGCTCGTGGTTGCCCCGCAGCCACACGGCGCGGCCGCTGTCCACCAGGTTCCAGATGCGCTCCATGCTGGCGGCGATGCTGGGGCCGCGGTTGATGGCGTCGCCGCAGAAGATCAGCCGGTCGTGGGCCGGCAGCCGCCCCAGCAGCTGGTCCAGCGCCTCAGCGCAGCCATGGACATCCCCGATCACCCAGTGGCGGGAACGGGGCGAGACGGACGTCATACAGACGGCGCATTGCCACCAGTGTGCCGCGCCCCCCCGCGATCTGTCAGCCGGGTGCGCGCTTCAGAACGCTGATAACTTGCCCATCACCAAGGGCTGGACTGCGACCGTTCGATGGAGAGCCAGCCCCCGCAATCCGGCCAGCCGTCACCCCAGCCCGTTGACCCGCGCAGCCTCTCGGTGGGGCAGCGGGTGGCGATTCTGGTGAAGGCCCTGGATGGGGCCAAGCGCACCAACGAGGCCCTGGCCCGCTGCAGCAACGGCGATCAGATGGTGGAGGTGCTGTTGGATGCCTCCGCCAAGCTCGGGCTGGGGCTGAGCCGGGCCGAGCTGGTGCGCACGCCCCCCATCCGCGATTGGGTGTGGTGGAAGAACAAAGAGGCGCTGCTCACCATCGGTGACGCCAAGCCCCGCTACCAGCAGGACGGCGAGCAGGGCCGCAAGCCCGGCGGCGACGAGCCGCCGCGGCGCAAGTTTCTCGGGCTGTTCTGACGCAGGCTGTCTCGGCCGGCTGCCGCTCAGGCGGCGCTGGCCAGGGCGTCGGGGATGGTGGCGCTGGGGGCCTCGAAGCTGCCCTTGGCCACAAATTCCAGCCGCAGCTTCATGAACTCGATGAACTTGGGGTCGGTGGAGACCACCGCCGCCGCCGGCTGGGGCACCGTGGCCGCCACCGCTGCCAGTTCCGGGGCCCCCAGGAAGGTCGGCCGCTTCACCAGCCAGAAATCGATCGCCTTGCCCTGCTCGCCGTAGTTGCGCACGCGCTCCCGCAGCACCTCATCGAGGGGCTCCTCCACGGTGAGGAAGGCCTCACTGGCGGCCACGAAGTGGTACTGGGTCATGGACGGGGACTGCCGAACAGGGGGTCGTGGCGGGGATTCTGAACCAGGGCCTTCATCTGGCGAACCGCCTCCTCCAGCCCCACCGCCAGGGCCCGGGCCACGATCGTGTGGCCGATGTTGAGTTCCTCCATGCCCTCGATGGCGGCCACCGGCTCCACGTTTTGGTAGGTGAGCCCGTGGCCGGCGTTCACCCGCAGGCCGAGGCTGCGGGCCAGGAAGCTGCCCTCCGTGAGCCGCGCCAGCTCCAGCGGTTGATCGGCCCAGCTGGCCTCGGCGTAGGTGCCCGTGTGCAACTCCACCCAGCGGGCGCCGCTGGCCTGGCAGGCCCGCAGTTGGGTGGGATCCGCATCCACGAACAGGCTCACGCCGATGCCGGCCGCCTGCAACCGCCCCACCAACCCCGTGAGGCTCTGCAGCTGGCCGGCCACATCCAGGCCCCCCTCGGTGGTCACCTCTTCGCGCTTCTCCGGCACCAGGGTCACCATGTCGGGCCGGATGCGCAGGGCGATGGCCTCCATCTCGGCGGTGGCGGCCATCTCCAGGTTGAGGCGGCTGCGCACGGTTTGGCGCAGCAGCTCCACGTCGCGGTCCTGGATGTGGCGCCGGTCTTCCCGCAGGTGCACGGTGATGCCGTCGGCACCCCCCAGCTCCGCCAGCAGGGCGTAGCTCACCGGATCGGGCTCCACGGTGCGGCGGGCCTGGCGCACGTTGGCGATGTGGTCGATGTTGACGCCGAGGCTGGCCATGGCGGCGGAGGGGCGGCAAAGGGGGGCTGCTGCGGATCCTATGGATGGCGGCGTTGCGCGGCTGCGCGGCCCGCTCACGGAAGTGCCCGCCCGTTGTCCGTGGGCCACCGCTGCAGTTTTACGGTTTGGCCAGATGCGCAGCACAGGGGTGAGCGCCGCCACCTCCCACAGCTCCCCCGTGGCGCTCACCCAGCGGGAGCGCACGCTCTGCCACGGCATCAACCCCTGGCTGGCGCCCCTGGCCATGGTGCTCACCCAGGACGTGGCCCTCAGCGGCTTTTTCTGGGGCGGGGTGCGGGTGCTGGGGGCGGAACACCTGCCGCGCCGGGGGCCGGTGCTGCTGGCCCCCACCCACCGTTCGCGCTGGGATGCGTTGATGCTGCCGCGGGCGGCGGGGCGGCGGGTCACCGGCCGCGATTGCCGCTTCATGGTGACCCTCGATGAGATGAGCGGTCTGCAGGGCTGGTTTCTGCAGCGGCTGGGCTGCTTCCCGGTGAATCCGCGCCGCCCCACGGCCGCCTCGCTGCGGTTTGCCGTGGAGCTGTTGGAGGACGGCCAGCAGCTGGTGGTGTTTCCCGAGGGACGAATCATGCAGGACGACGGCCCGGTGCGGCTGATGCAGGGGCTGGTGCGCCTCGCGGCCCTGGCGGAGGGCCAGGGGGTGGCGGTGCCGGTGGTGCCGGTGGGCCTGGCCTACGGACACGCCAAGCCCCTCCCTGGCGACCGGGCCGCCCTCTGCTTCGGCCAGCCCCTGCGGCTGGAGGGGCTGGAACGGGAGCAGGTGGCCGCCCTCAACACCCGGCTGCAGCGGGGGCTGGAGGCCGCTGAACGCACCGCCCGCGCCGCGGTGGGCCGGCCCCTGCAACGCCTTTAAAGTTCGGCCACTCGAACCCCCTTCCGTGCGCCGGCCCCTCGCCGCTCTCGCCCTCAGCGCCCTGAGCCTGACCACCCTGACGGCCCTTGCCCCCCAGCCTGGCCGCGCCCAGGAGGACCCCCAGAAGGTGTTGCAGGCCCCCGGCGGCCTCAACCTGGCTTCCATCAAGGCCACCGTGGCCAAGGGGGATGCGGCCGCCGCCGCCGGCAAGCTGGCCCAGGCCAAGGCCGACTACGACCAGGCCCGCCTGGCGGCCCAGAACCTCGGCCGCTTCTACCGCAACCTCAGCGGCTCCTTCCGCGGCCTCGATGCCCGCATCCCCCGCGAGATGGACCAGAAGGGCCGTGAAGCCCTGGAGCTGCAGGCCAGCATCAACCTGCGGCTGGCGGCCCTGCTGCGCCGCATGAACCAGCCGGAGGTGGCGGTGCCACTGCTGGTGGAGGTGGTGCAGATCATGACCCCCGCCTCCCCCCAGGGCCAGAAGGCCTACCAGGGGCTGGTGGAGCTGGGGTTCGTGGAAACCCCCTACAACGCCCCCCTGCCCACCAGCGGCGGCTGAGCGCTGCCTAAAGTCAGCGGCCAGATTGCTTGAGGTCATGGTCCATCCCGACCAGGTGCGGGCCGCCATCAGCCAGGCCCTGCCCGACGCCACGGTGGAGGTGGAAGACCTCACCGGCGGTGGCGACCACCTCCAGGTGACCGTGGTGTCCAGCGCCTTCGACGGCCTGAGCCGCGTCAAGCAGCACCAACTCGTCTACGGCGCCCTGCGCAGTGAGCTGGCCAGCGAGGCCATCCACGCCCTGGCCCTGCAGACCTCCACCCCCTCCTGAATCCCTGAGCCATGGACGCCTCCCTGAAGCAGCGCATCGACGACCTGGTGGCCAGCAGCCCGGTCTTCGTGTTCATGAAGGGCAACAAGCTGATGCCCCAGTGCGGCTTCAGCAACAACGTGGTGCAGATCCTCAACGCCCTGGCGGTGCCGTTTGAGACGTTCGACGTGCTCTCCGACATGGAGATCCGCCAGGGCATCAAGGACTACTCCGAGTGGCCCACCATTCCGCAGGTGTACGTGAACGGCGAGTTCATCGGCGGCTCCGACATCCTGATCGAGATGTACAACTCCGGCGAGCTGCGCGAGAAGCTGGCGGTGGCCCTGGCCTGAGGCCGGCGCCGTTGCTGCCCGCGGGCCCCGTCAGTTGCGGCTGCGCCCTGGGTTAGTTGCGGCTGCGCTCGTAGAGGGTGCTGAGGTCGCCGTCGGGGCCGATGAAGCTGGAGGGGTCGAGGATCCAGCGGTCCACCAGCTCCTCCAGGCGCCGCTGGGAGATGGGATCGAGGATTTCGGTGCGCCGCAGGGCGTGCAGGTAGCCGTCGGCGTAGAGGCGCAGCTCTGAGGGGCTGTGGTAGCGGCTCGCCAGCGACTGGCAGGCATCACACAGCGACTGGAAATGGCGGATGGCGTTGGGGTTCTGCAGGGCGGTCATGGCCGGACCGGATGGGGTTTCCGGAGGGGGACAGCTGGCAAGGCAGCGCCTGATACCACTGTGCCGAGGAAATTACCGATAGCCTAGGGACAGGCATGGAGAAGCGGTTGGAACCTCCATCAGTGGCGCCAGCCGCGGATGCCGCCCTTAAGCGCGTGCTGGTGGTGGATCCGCATCCCACCCTGCGCACCGTGCTGGCCCAGCGGCTCCGCCAGGACGGACACCTGGCCGCGGCCGTGGCCACGGCCGCCGAGGCGGTGGCCCTGTGCGAAGAGCTGACGCCGGATCTGCTGGTGGCCGCTGAGCTGCTGGAGGAAACCACCGCCCTGAAGCTGGGGGGCCAGCTGCGCTGCCCCGTGATGGTGCTCACCGCCCGCTCCGGCTCCGATCCGGTGGTGTCGCTGCTGGATGCCGGCGCCGACGACGTGCTGCGCAAACCCTTCGGCCTGGAGGAGCTGGCGGCCCGCTGCCGTTCGCTGCTGCGCCGCAGCGGCAGCGGCCTGCAGGAGCGGGTGTGTGTGGGCCCGCTGGAGGTGCACCTGCTGCTGCGCCAGGTGACCCTCAAGGACCAACCGGTGGAGCTCAGCCCCCGGGAATTTGCGCTGCTCTGTGCGCTGCTGATGCCGCCGGGCATGGTGCGCAGCCGCAGCGAGCTGCTGCGCATGGCCTGGCCGCCCTTCAGCGGTGGCCCCCGCTCGGTGGACACCCAGGTGCTCACCCTGCGCCGCAAGCTGGAGCAGGCGGGCCTGGGCGAGGGCGGCGGCATCGAAACCGTGCGCCAGCAGGGCTACCGCTTCAGCCTGGACACGATCCCCGAGCCCGGCGAAAGCCTGCTGGTGAGCCAGGTGCGCTGAGGGCCGCCCGGCTCAGCCCGCCGCCGCCAGGCGCCAGGCGCCCATGGCCAGTTCCCCCGCCAGCATCAGGGCGCACAGGGCGGCCAGGAGTTGATAGGTCCAGGGGGGGCTGATGCGGCCGATGGCGCTGGTGTCGAGGCCCGCTGCTCGGCCGAACTGGCCCAGGAACGCCTCGAAGGCTTGCACCCGCTGCGGCAGCAGGTAGGCCGAGCCCTCCCCATCGCGCACGTAAAACACCCGCCCCCCTTGGCTGGTGGCCACGGGGGTGAGGCCGCGGATCTGCGCCCAACTCAGCCGCCAGCCGCGTCGCAGTAGCCAGGCACACCAGCGGGGGTGGCCCACGCGGATGCCCTCGGCGTTGAGCTCCACCTGTTCACTCACCAGGGCCAGGATCAGCGCCAGCCCCAGGGGCAGGGCGCCCCAGAGCCAGGGCCGCAGCCCAGCGGGGGCCATCCAGGGCAGGGGCAGCACCAGGGCGAGGTAGAGGCTGATCAGGGTGAAGCGGATCAGCGGCGCCATCGGGTAGATGGCGGGCTCAGCGGGTTGGCTCAACGGTCTTCGGCGGAGCCGGGCAGCGGCTCAATCAGGCTCGGGGGCTGGTAGCGGCCGGCGAACACCTCCTGCTCGCGGCCCTTCCAGAACTCCCCAAGGCGCATCAGGTCGGCGTGGGCCTCCTGCAGCTTGTCGAGGTACTCCTGCGGATCCATCGCATCCCGCGATTCCTTGAGCTTGGTGAGCCGCAGCAGCTGCAGCATCCAGGGCTTGCTCAGCTCGCCGCGCTGTTCCAGGTAGCGGGCCAGTTCAGCGGCGCTGGGGTTGGCGTCCATGGCGGCGGCTGGGGAGTTCAGCGGGGTGCCAGCCTAAGGAGAACGGCCCCCTAGGCGGGCAGGGCCCAGGGGTTGAGGCCTAGGTCGGCCCCGATGCGGTGGGCGCAGGCGAAGCCGCTGAAGGCCACGGCGTTGAGCCCCTGGCCGGGGAAGCAGGAATCCCCCACGCAGTAGAGCCCCTGCAGGCCGGTGCGGTTGAAGGGCATCGGCAGCAGCCCCGGCAACCGCAGGGCCGGGATCGGGCCGTAGGTGCCGCCCATGCGCCCCAGGAAGCGGCGGTGGGTGCGGGGGGTGCCGATCTCCTGGTGGCGGATGGCGGCCCCGAGGCCCGGAAGGATCGCCTCCAGCCGCTGCACCAGCCGCTGGGCGTCGGCCTGTTTCTTGGCGCGGTAGGCGCTGGGGCTGAGGGAGCGCCAGTGCTGGATGTCGCTGGGGGTGAAGGTGTGCACGATGTGGCGCCCCTCCGGCGCCAGCGAGGGATCCAGCAGCGTGGGGATCGACACGAACACCACCCCCTGCTCCGCCTCCATGTCGTCCCAGTCTTCGAGCAGCAGGTGGTGGCAGTGGAAGCCCTCGGGAACCACGCTCGCCTCCACCCCCAGGTGCAGCGAGAGGAAGGAGGGGGAGGGCTTGTAGCGGCGCCGCCAGGTGGTTTCAGCCCTGGGGGTGTGGGCGGCGTCCACCAGGCCAGGGGCGGGGTTGTCGCCGCTGAAGGTGTCCCAGCGGGTGGCGTTGCTCACCACGCGGCGGGCCCGCAGCTGCTCACCGCTGGCCAGCTGCACGCCCGTGGCAACGCCGTTCTCGATCAACACCTTGGTGACGCGCGCCTTGTAGCGGATGGCGCCGCCATGGCTCTCGAGGCCGGCCACCAGTTTTTCGGCGATCACCCCAACGCCTCCCTTGGGGTAGTTGATGCCGCCGGCATGGCGATCGGAGAACACCATGCCGGCGTTGATCATCGGCGTGAGGTCCGCCGGCATCACCGACCAGCAGAAGCACTCCATGTCGATCAGCTTCAGGAGCTGGGGATCGCGGATGTGCTTGCGGGCCACATCGCCCACGTTGAAGGGCAGCCAGCGGGCCAGCCCCAGGCAGGCCAGGGGGGCGCGGAAGAACACCTTGGCCAGGTAGGCGGGGTCCTCCAGCGACAGCAGCGGCATCGCATCGAGGCAGTTGAACACCTGCCAACAGGTGTCGTAGAAGGCGCGGATGCCCTTGGCCTCGTGGGGAAACAGGGCGCTGAGGCGGGCGATGAAGTGGTCGTAGTCGCGGTCCACCGCCACGTTGAGCCCACCGGGCAGGTGGTATTCCAGCTGGGCCGGGTCGGGCACGGTGGCGCAGTGCTGCCCCACATCCGCCAGGGCGCGGGTGAGCAGGTTGGTGTGGCCCCGCTCCCCGAAGCCGAAGATCATCGAGGCGCCCACATCGAAGGTGTAGCCCTCGCGCCGGAAGCTGCCGCCGCTGCCGCCGGGGATCAGGTAGCGCTCCAGCACCAGGGTGCGGGCCCCCTTGGCCGCCAGCTGGGAGGCGGTCACCAGGCCGCCGATGCCCGAGCCGATCACGATCACATCCCAGGTGTTGGTGGGGCTGCTGGTCACCGGGGGCGGGGGGTGGCTGGGGCGACCCTAGGAGCCGTGGGGGTCAGGGCCGCGGCGGGCTGCTCAGCGGCGCGGGTCCACCACCCAGCAGCCCTGGCCCCACAGGCTGGCCTTCGGACTCATCAGGGTGAGGGGGGTGTCGATGGCCTGGGCCAGCAGCAGCCGGTCGGCCGGGTGGTGTTGGGGCGGCAGCCGCTCCAGGGCCAGCAGATGGGCAGTGTGGATCGGCAGCAGCTGCAGGCCGGAGGCTTCGGCCCAATGCAGGGCCTCGGCCGCCGTGGGGGTGGCGGCCGGGTGCGGGCCGGGGGGCGCCTGGGCCAGCTGCCACAGGGAGGCGGCGCTGAGCAGCACCAGATCCGCATGCCCCTGGATCAGGCGGCGGCTGAGGGGGCCGAGGCGTCGGTCGTCGTGGATCAGCCACAGGAAGGTGAGGGTGTCGAGCAGCAGCTGCATGGGCCCGCCTCAGGGGGTGGTGGCCTGGGATTGGGCGCGGGCTTGGGCCAAGGCGCCGATGCGCACCGGGCCGGCGGCGGCCCTGAGGCGGGTGAGCCGGGCCACGGGGCGGCCGTGGCGGGCGATCAGGATCTCCTCGACGGCGCCGGCTTCGAGGGCCAGCACCAGGCGTGAAAGGTGGGTTTTGGCCTGGAGCATCCCCACCAGCAGGGGCGGGGCCGGGGGGTGTGGGTTGGCGGGCGTGTGCACGGTCTGACTAAGGCTGACCAGATGGCGGACACGGCGCTGACACCACCTCCGCCGCCCCTGAGGTGGGGCCCCTGACAGGGTTCCCCGCCGCTTCGCCAGTGGGCCAACTCGATGCATGGCCGCCTCGCCACTGGGCCCGCCCTGCCGCTCGTTAGACCCCCGCCAGCATTGGCGCCGGATCAGGCTCGGCTTGACCCGCTCGACCCGGCTGGGTTGCCAGCGCCGCCAGGGCCCGGTCGCGGTAGGCGCCGTAGCGGCGGCGTTTGTCGCGGATGCGTTCGGGCAGCTCCGGCAGCAGGCCGAAGTTGGGGGGCATGGGCTGGAACTTCTCGCTCGGGGCCTCGGCGATGAAGTGGGTGAGGGCGCCGATCATCGAGGTGGGGGGCAGGCTGATGGGCTCGCGTCCCTGGGCCAGCCGGGCCGCGTTGGTGCCCGCCAGCCAGCCGCCGGCCACGGCGGCGGCGTAGCCCTCGGTGCCGGTGATCTGGCCCGCCGCCAGCAGCCGCGGCCGCTGGCGGAACTGCAGGGTGGGATCCAGCAGCTGCGGCGCCTCCAGGAAGGTGTTGCGGTGCATCACGCCGAAGCGCACAAACTCAGCGTTCTCAAGGCCGGGAATCAGGCGCAGCACCCGCTTCTGCTCGCCCCATTTGAGGTTGGTCTGGAAGCCCACCAGGTTCCAGAGGCGGCCGTCGCGGTCCTCCTGGCGCAGCTGCACCACGGCGTAGGCGCGTTTGGCGCGGCGCACATCGCGGTCGTTCACGTCGCCCCAGCGGGGGTCCCACAGGCCGATGGGCTTCAGGGGGCCGTAGCGCATGGTGTCTTCGCCGCGGCGGGCGAGCTCCTCGATCGGCAGGCAGCCCTCGAAGAAGGTGGCGTTCTCCTTCTCGAAATCCTTGAGCTCCGCCTGCTCGGCCCCCAGCAGGGCCTCGCGGAAGGCCAGGTATTGCCCCTGGTCCATGGGGCAGTTGATGTAGTCGGCGTCGCCCTTGTCGTAGCGGGAGGCGCGGAAGGCCACGGCGAGGTCGATGCTGTCGCCGTCGACGATCGGGCTGGCGGCATCGAAGAAGTGGCAGTCGGCCCGGCCGGTGAAGGCGCGCAGATCCTCCGCCAGCGGCTCGCTGGTGAGGGGGCCGGTGGCCAGCACGCACAGCTGCTCGGGGGGCGGTAGTTCCGTGGCTTCGCGGCGCTCCACCGTCACCAGCGGGTGCTGCTCCAGGGCGGCGGTGAGGGCGGCGCTGTAGCGGCCTCGATCGACAGCCAGGGCGCCCCCGGCGGGCACGGCGTGCTGATCGGCGGTGCGGATCACCAGTGACCCCAGCCGCCGCAGTTCCTCCTGCAGCAGGCCCGCGGCCCGGTCGCTGCTGAGGGCCCCGAAGCTGTTGCTGCACACCAGTTCGGCGAACTCACTGCTGTGGTGCGCGGGCGACTGGCGCACGGGCCGCATCTCCAGCAGCCGCACGGGCACCCCGGCGCTGGCGATCTGCCAGGCGGCTTCCGTGCCCGCCAACCCGGCGCCGATCACCACCACCGCCGCTTGCTCTGCCGCCACTCAGCCGCCCCGCGCTTGCGCTGCTTGATGGCTTCAGGCTACGGGGCTGGCTCCATGGAGCTCGGCCATAACAAAGCCCCCGCCGCAGCGGGGGCCGGGGCCGGGGCAGATGCCCCGGGGCAACCGCCAGGGGCGGGATCAGCCGTTGGCGCGCTTGAGCATCAGCTGCAGCTGGCCTACGGCGGCGCGGCCGATGTTGAACACGGCCCAACCGGCGGCCAGCAGCACTGGGGTCACAACAAGCAGGAGCCGCGCGTCCATGGCTGGGGAAGCAAATGATTTCGGCGATCTTACGGAACCTTTCGGGGCCGCGGCCGCGGCGGCCACCAGTTGATCGATTTCGCAGCATTGCCCGCCGGCGCGGAGCGGCTCAGGGGGCATGGAAGCCCGGGTCGCTGGAGCGGCCGGCGTGGGCCATGGCCAGCTGGCGGTAGCGGCGGGCGTGCTGGCGCTGCTCCGCCGCCTGGGCCTCGCTGAGTTCGCGTTTGGGCTGGGCCGGGGCCCCCATCACCAGGGCCCGGGGGGGCACATCCTTGGTGACCACCGCCCCCGCCGCCACCAGGGCACCGCTGCCCACGGTGACGCCGTTGAGCACCACCGCACCGATGCCGATCAGGCAGCCATCCTCCAGGGTGGCGCCATGCACCACGGCCCGGTGGCCGATGGTCACGTCGGCGCCGATGGTCACCGGCTGGCCGGGGTCGCCGTGCAGCACGGCGCCGTCCTGCACGTTGCTGCCCTCGCCGATCACGATGGCGCACACATCACCGCGGGCCACGGCGGTGGGCCAGAGGCTGGCGCCGGCGGCGAGGCGCACATCGCCGATCAGCACAGCGGAATCGGCCACCCAGGCATCGGGATGCACGCTGGGCTCGGGCCAGGGGTGGTCGGGCATGGCGGCGGCCAGGGGCGGTTGCTGGGGCCATTCTCCGGCGCCCCGCCGGGCGGTTGGTGGCCGGCACCCTCGGGTGATACGTTCAATCGGTGCCCGCAAGGGCCACCACCTGAGCCAGGCCCTGGGCCCGGTGCCAGGCGGGTCGTTAGCTCAGCGGTAGAGCACTCGGCTTTTAACCGATTGGTCCTGAGTTCGAATCTCAGACGACCCATTTTGAGATCGTTTCGACTGCAACGGGTTCAGCCCTGCAGTTCAGGGGTTTCAGGATTGGCGCAAGGCCACGGCTAGCCCGTCGCCAGGGCCTGGCGGATCTCGGGATTGGAGGCCCAGCTCCAGGGGCCGTCCAGGGCCGGCACGATGCCCAGTTCGGCGCGCAGGTCGTCGAGGTTTTGGGCCATGCGCTCCTCCCAGATCACCGGGAAGAGGGGTTTGGCATTCAGGCCCAGCTCCAGGCCCTGGCCGATCAGTTTGTAGGCGTAGCTCGCGGAGCGTGCCTGCTCCTCGATGGTGTCGAGCTGATCCATCGGTGTGTCACTGCGGAACCAGCTCAACAGCAGCGACATCAGATCCAGGAAGGCTGCGCCCGGATGGGAGAACTGGGCCACGCTGATGCTGATCACCCCAAGCTCGCCGTAGTTGTTGAGGCTGAAGCCACTCAGGATGTGGTGCAGGTCGTGGGTGGCGGTGCTGCGGTAGTTCACGTAGTCGGCATCGGTGTCGAGCGATGCGAAGAACTCGGGCTTGGGGAAGAAGTTGATGTCGTACCCCATCACATCCATCACCGTTGCATAGGTGTGGCCGAGGCTGCCCGGGGGCAGGGCGCGCAGGGCGGCGCTGTCGTAGGGGGCGGGCACGTAGCGCCGCTCGATCAGGGCCTGGCTGTCGGGCTGCTGTGCCAGTCGTTTCAGGCACAGCTGCATCGGGTGCGACGCGCGCAATCGGTGCGTGAGTTCAAACACGTTCTCCGCCGAATCCCCGGCACCGGCGGCCAGATCCATGAGCCCCAGAAAGGCCTTGAGGTTCTCGCGGCTGGCGAGCCCATTGAGATACCGAAAACCCATGCCGCTGTGATCAGTGGGCGGAAGCTATCAGTGCCGCCGCTGCGCCGCCATGGCCAGCGATCGTCTGCCTGGGCGGAGCCTTACAGCCTCACCTTGGCTTCCGCCTCGTTGCGATGGGTTTCCGCCTGCATCTCCAGGGGGAGGACCGTGTGGTGGCGCTTGATGGCCTCGGTGCCTGTGAGCAATGCGGAACCGATCAGCAACGTGGCGAACCCCTGGCGCAGCCGCCGATCGGCGAGGTGGGGAGCGAGCCGTTGGCCCAGCACGGCCCCGATCGCGCCACCCCCCAGCAGGGGAGTCATCAGCGGCAGTGCGCCGGCGGGCCAGGTGCCCAGGGCTGCAAGCGCCACCAGTGCATTCACGGCAATCAGCAGCAGGCTGGTGCCACTGGCCAGCTGCATGGGCAGCCCCGCCAGCAACACCAGGGCCGGCACGATCGCAAAGCCGCCGCCCACGCCGGCGATGCCGGTGAGCAGCCCCACCAGGAGTCCCTGGCTGGCCAGGAGCGCTGTGTTGGCCTGGGTTTGTGCCAGTTCGGGCTTGGCTGCGGGGCGGCGTGTGAGCAGCCAGGACGCCACCAGGGCCGCGGCCTTGAACTGCGCCTGCGTGGGCGGCAACTCCAAAACCCCTCTTGGCGTGGTGAGTGTTGCGTAAAATCTGCTGAGGATCGTGATGACGGTGCTAATGCCCGCTGGCGGCTGACGATGGTCAGGTGCGTGCTCGGTTGGTAGAGAGGAACATCGCCAAGCCGGAGGCGATCAACACCAGGGTCAGAGCTCCGAGCAGCAGTGAGTAGTAGGGCTGCAAGTTGATTGGGCCAAACCGTCCGGTGTGGATCTTCAGCAGCCAAAAGGCATCAACGCCCCTCTCCAGAAGCAGGCTGTAGAGCGAGCCGCTAGCTGCCGTCAGGAGAAGTGGGGCGGCAGCAATGGGCACCACCAACCTGTGGACTCGGCGGAATTTGGTGCTGATGACTCGGGGAATCGTCTTCATTCCTGGCGCAGTTCTTGGTGCAGCATGGCCTCATGGGCGCAGGGCATCCAGAGACCGTTGTTTTGATGAGTTCCTTTGCAGCCCAATTCCTTGGCTCGTTGCTCGGCTTCCGCCTGGGTCTTGTAGAGCCCCTTGGCGTGGGCTTGGGCCGGGTGTGGCAGGTGCAGCACGCAGAACAGGGTGATGGCAGCTACGGCCATTGAATCGCCCTTGATCCTGGCCATCGTGTGTTGTGACTTCAGAGAGTGCATCGGTCTCAGAGCGTCAGAGCGCAGCTGAAGATCAGTAGGTAAACAAGGCATCGAACTGGTAGTACTGAGGCTTCTCGAGCCCGTCGCGTTGGAGCATGTTGCGCAGGGCGCGGATCTCGCGGCGTTGGGCCACGATGATCTGCCAGGCCAGGCGCCGGACCGTGGGGTTGGTGCTCTTCCGCAGGGCGTCGTGGGCCATCACCAAGGCGCCGCCGTGGTGGGCAATCATTCCCTCGAGAAACCAGGTGACGCGGTTGGCGCGGGTGGGGGGTGACCCCGTCATCTGCATGGCCTGGAGTTGAGCGGTGCTCATGCGCATCAGGTCGGCCATGGCATCGGGATTGCCGCCTGGTTTGAGCGCCACGGGGTACACAGGCGCCTCCGGGTACCAGGCCTTGCGCCATTGGCCCATGGCCTTGATCTCCTGCGCCTGATCAGCCCAGATCTGTTTGGCGAGCGATCCCACCCCGGGCACGCCGATGTCAAAGACGAACTCACCCATGCGCAGGGCGCCGGTGTGGTGCTGCACCATCCCGTCGATCCAGCGCAGGTCGTAGGTGCTGCCGGCGGGGCCCACGTCGTGGCTGTGGGCGCTGTGGCTGCTGTGATCGATCGGTGCCGGGGCCGCCGCCGCAGGGTGGTGATGGTGCTGATGGGGGTCCATCTGGCCCCGGGCCAGTGGGGCCATCAGGCCCATGAGGGCCAGGGCGGAGAGCAGGGTGCGCATCGCGTGGGGTTACATCGCCGGCTGGCGTGCAAACAGATAGCCGGTGCCCCGTGCGGTGAGGATGAGCTCGGGCTGCTCCGGGTCGTTTTCCAGTTTGGAGCGCAGCCGCGACACGTGCACATCCACCACCCGGCTGTCACTGGCGCGCTCGGGGCGATAGCCCCACACCGCCTCCAGCAACTCCAGCCGGGGAATGGCTTCTCCAGCGCGGCGCACCATCAGCTCCAGCATGCTGAATTCCATGCCCGTGAGCCGAATCCGTTCCTGCCTCTTGAAGGCGGCGCGGCGGTTGAAATCGATCGACAGCTCCCCAACCCGCAGGATGCCACCCGCCGCTGAGGGCATCACCGTTTCAGCGTCGGCGTTCTCCATGCGGCGCAGCACGCAGCGGATGCGCGCCTCCAGCTCCTTGGGGCTGAACGGCTTCACCATGTAGTCGTCAGCGCCGAGCTGCAGCCCGGTGATGCGATCGGCCACCTCGCTGAGGGCCGTGAGCAGGATGATCGGAATGTCCGATTGGGCGCGGATCTGCTCGGTGACGGCAAAGCCATCAAGCTCCGGCATCATCACGTCGAGCACCAGCAGATCCGGCGCAAAGCTGTGGAACAGTTCGATGGCCTTGATGCCGTTTTCGGCGGTGGCCACCGTGTGGCCGAGCAACTTCAGCCGGGTTTCGAGCACCCGGCGGATGTTGGCTTCGTCATCCACCACCAGGATCTTGATGGCCTTGATGGCTGCGTTGCTCACGCCCGTTCAACAGGAATGGCAACCGGTTGCAGCGCCGTGCCGGTGCCCCATGGCTCTGCCTCGGTGGGGGTCAGCAACGCCGGCGCCATGCCGGCATCAAAGGAGAACCGGCCCGGGCCATTGAGCAGGATCCCCAGGCTGCCCCCCAGGTAGAGCAGCACCAGCTCCAACACGTAGATGTTGAAGCCGCCGGTGAGGATGTGCTGGTAGGCCGCCACCGCCATGGTGGAACACAGCGCCAGCGCCCCCAGCGGCGTGAACAGGCCCAGGATCACCAACCAGCTGCCGATCAGCTCCGAGAAGCCGGCCGCGTAGGCGAAGAACAGCGGGAAGGGCAGATGCAGCGATGCCACGTAGGTGGAGGCGAATTGCTGCGGATCGGCCAGCTTTTCCTGGCCGTGGTGAATCATCAGCAGGCCGATGCTCAGGCGCAGCAGCAGCAGGCCTGTGGAGGCCAGCAGACCCGGGCGTTGCAGGTAGCCCAACACGGCCGATGCGATGGAGGGCGGCAGGGCCGTGGGTTGCAGCGCCGCCCAAGGCAGGCTGCGGCCCACAAACCACAGGGCAACGGTGGCGGCCAGAAAGGCCGTCACCCATTCGATGGGATTGGAGAGGGGCATCGCGCTAGGAGCAGTGAACTGATCTTGGCGAATTTTTTTAAGAAACGTGAAGCGCCGCCCCAATCTGCGAGCACCGCTGCAGTGCAAGCGATTCGGCCCCGCGAGGGGCGCCTGTGCGGCCCGCAACCCCTGCCGCGACCGTCGCAATGTAACGGTTTCGTTGCATTGCTCTCATGGTTGTCGGAGCGCTCTTCCTCGAGGCCCTCGGCTCAGGGGTGATCCAGCTGGGCTGCCGCTTCGCTTGAGCGCGCTGCAGGCGCCATGACCCAGCGTCTGCCCGATCCCAGACGGCTCAGGGTTGCGGCCGTTTGCACTCCCGCTGCACCGACACCCAGTAGGTGTGCCAGCCGTCTTGATCCTTGAGGGGCACCAGATCAATCTCCACCCAGAAGGTGCTGCCGTTGTTGCGGTAATTGAGCACCGTTTGGCGCACCGGCTGCCAGGAGGCCATGGCGTCGCGAAACACCCGCAGCGCTTCCGGAGCTGTTTCGGGGCCCTGAAGCATCCGTGGGGTGCGGCCCACCAGCTCGCCCAGCCGGTAGCCGGTTTGCCGCTGGGCAGCGGCATTGGCGTACACGATCACGGGCCCCGGTGAGGCCATCGGCTCCGCCGTGGTGACGATCACCGCATCGCGCACCTGCTCCAGGATGCGCTGGTGCATCAACAGGCGCTCGCTGGCCTGTTGGGAGTTGGGGCCCCGTTCACCCAGCAGCACGGCACCCATGCCCTCATCGCTGCGGAACAACCGCAGCGGGATCGGCTTGTGGCGCCACTGCACCGTGGTGTCCAGCGGCCCGAACTCGCGCACATCCACGGTGTGGTGCTCAAGCAGGTCGGCCAATGCCGGCCAAACCGCGTCCAGCGGTTTCCCGAGGCAATCCTTGGAGGCTGGGCCGATCAACAGCCGGGCCCGGTTGTCGAAAAACTGAATCGCGCCGGCACCACTCACCAACATCAGCCCATCGCCCGGCAGCAGCAGGAATTCCTCCTGTTCGCTCCAGCGCTGATGGGTGGCCTGCGCGATCAGCTCCATCCTGGCGTCATAGCCACGGCCAGGGGCCTTGGCTTACGCCGCCCTGCCCTCACCCCGGGTGAGCCGAATCAGGTGGCTCAACCAGTCAAAACCCGGTGCGCTGATCAGCCACCCCACCCCACTGGTGGGGCCATGGCCACTGCCCATGCTGGTGATGAGATCGGCGGCCGTGATGCTGAGCCCCCTTTGCGCTGCCACGCTGATCACGCCATCGAGGCCTTCCCCAAGGCCCAGGCGGCCCTTGAGACCCTCAATCTCTGGAACCGTTCGCTCCCCGGCGGCACGCGCGTCTCTCTGCAGATGACCGCGACCTCGCTGGACGATCCCCTGGCGGTCTCACCCGCCAGCCTGTTCAACTGCCACCTGCTCCCCGGCGCCTGGCGGTTGCTGCCCCTGGATCTGGGCCTGGTCTCCGGCGATTCCTTGATTGTGCGGCGTGAGTTTGCCCAACATCCACGGCTGAAGGCCCTGCTGGCCCACCTGCGCCAACGGGCGACCGAGTTGGCGGCGCTCCATGGGGAGGTGTCCCTGGCCTGAGGGGCCTGCGCTTCCGGAGACACTCTGCTGTTCCGGGGGCCTGGGGGTGTGGCTGGGCCACGCTGATGGCATGACCGCATCACTGCCGGTTGGCCTCTACCGCGTGCGCACCCTCACCCATGGGGATCAGGTGCACAACCGGGAGGTGTGCGGGCCGCGGTTCACGTCCCTCGATGAGGCCCGGGTGTACGCCAGCTCCCTGGTGCAGCACGAACACCTGAGCGTGATCGTGGAGAAGCTGGCGCCGGGGGGCTGCTGGTTGCAGTTGGCGAGCTTCAGCTGAGCTGAGGCTCAGGCCGGTTCACCAGCGGTTGCCGCCGCCACCACCGCCACCACTGGGGCGCGGCTCGGCCTTGTTCACGCGGATGCTGCGGCCCATCCACTCCACGTTCTGGAGGTCGTCGATGGCCTTGGTTTCCTCGGCATCGCTGGACATGTCCACAAAGGCGAAGCCCCGCTTGCGGCCGGTTTCGCGATCGAGGGGCAGGGTGCACTTTTTGACGGTGCCGTATTCCCCGAACAGGTGTTGGACATCCTCAGCCTCCGCATCGAAGGAGAGATTGCCGACGTAGATCGTCATAAAAAAATGGAATGAATCTGTATCCGATTCTTCGAATAATCCTGAGAAAGTTGCTGGCCGAAGTGGAGAAATCCGGTGGAGCTCGCCCCGATGGGAAGAAACCCGCTGAAGAGTGATCGTTGAATCAACCTCAGCCTAGGCCACGGTTGGCCCAGCGCCCGCAGGTGGGCCAAGGCCCGCTGGCGCCGCAGGGGCCATAAAAAAGCCCCGCTGCCGCGAAGCTCGGGTCTCTCAGGATCGCCGGCCAGGAGCCTCTGGCGATCATTCCCAGTGTCTGCGGTTCAGCGGCCCCGGCGGAAGACCCCCCACATCACCACAGGTTTACGAAGCCGCTGCAGGGCGCCCGCGCTTCAGAAGCGGGCCATGGCGGCCACCTTCGCCAGCTTCTCGGCCTCCAGGCCGGTGAGCTCATCCAGTTGCAGCAGCCCCTCCTTCACCAGGCTGGCAAACACAAACAGGATCCCCTCCAGTTGAAAGGCAAAACGGCCTTCGATGGTGTGGCGCTCAATGCTCAGAAAATCGTGCAGCTGCCAAATGGATTCGGCTGTACGCAGCCCGCTGGCACGGGTCTGCAGCGTGGTGATCAGTTGGGCGATGGCCCGGCCGTAGGCCTGCTCAAAGGCCCGCTTGGCGATCACCTGCTCGGAGTCTGTCCATCCCTCCACCGCCTGCTGCACCATCACCATCCCACCTATTGTGTTTGACGCTACTCGTGTTGTTAGACGGGCGCGAGGGGCCGCCGTTGGCGCCGCAGGGCGGGCAGCTCAAACCAGGCCAGATCGGGGCGGTCGTGATGTTCCCGGTGGTAGCCGAAGTGGAAGCAGGCCAGCAGCGACAGCCAGGCGGGCCAATCGAGGCTGGCGGGGCCGCCGGCGGCGCCGGCGCTGCGCTGGCGGCGGTGGGGCAGGTAGGTGCCGAACAGGAACAACTGCAGCGAGCTCAGCAGCAGCGGCAGGCTGGAGAACAGCAGCAGATTCAGCCAACAGCCCTGGTTGGCCGGCCAGGAGAGCAGCACCAGGGCGCCCCATCCCGCCAACAGGCGCAGCATCTGGACCGGTGTGAGATAGCCCGCCATGAAGCGCAGGTACCAGCGCCCCGGCCCGGCGCTGGGGTCGGGGTGGAAGTCGGGGTCGGCGGGGCTCGCGGTGTGGCGATGGTGGCGCCGGTGGTTGCGCCGGCAGTTGCCGTAGGCCAGGCCCGCATAGAGCCCCAGGGCGCAGGCGCCGAGCCGGTGGTTCCAGCGGGGGCTGCGGGGCAGCAGCACGCCGTGCATGGCGTCGTGCCCCACGATGAACAGGCCCGTGTGCAACAGCGTGCGCAGCAGCACCGCGGCGGCGATGGCCCACCAGGGCCAGGCCGTCAGTTGGGCCGGCAGCAGGCTGAGGGTGGAGATCCCCCAGCCCAAAGCCAGCAGCAGCGCCAACCCGAGGCCCGGGGAGGGATTCAGCGGGCGAATTTGAGCAGCTCCGCCGGGGAGGCCAGCAGGTCGATGGCTACGAAGTAGATCTTGCCCTCGGGGTTGAGCAGGAAGCGCCAGGCCACGTTCATGCCGATGCCGGCGCCAAACCAGGGGGTCTGCACCTTGCCGGTCACCTTGATTTGGGTGAAGTCGCCGTCAGTGGGTTCGGCATAGCCGCGCTCGGGCAGCAGCTGCAGGTTTTGGCAGTCCTCACGGAAGAAGCGCAGGATCGCCTCGGTGCCCACAATCGGCTTCTGAAACGGCGCCTGCAGGGCACCATCGGGCAGAAACAGCTGGATCAGGTTGTCGAAGTCGTTGGCGTTGAGCAGATCCATGTAGCTGTTCACCGTGGGGTTGATCACCCCCTCGATGAACACCTTTTTGCGCTGTTCCTCCGGGGTGGGGGGTGTCACCGGCTCCATCACCCGCTGGCCTTCCCCCTTGGCGGGGTCGAAGCCCATGTCCACGACGAAGTTGCGCAGCAGGGTGATCTGCTGGCCCTGCTCCACGTCCTGCACGGAGCGCAGCACCGCGGAAGCGTTGGCGGAGAGCTGGTAACCCTCGGGGATCGGGGCCACACTGCCGGCCGCCATCCACTGGCCCAGCTGATACCAGAAGCCCAGCTTGATGTTCACCGACCAATTGGAGTAGGCGCGGCCGATGGGGGTGTCGGCCCGGTTGGCCAGATCGCACATCACCTGGCTCTGTTGGGTGAAGTCCATCGCCTTGATCTCGTTCAGCACGGCTTCGGCGAACTGCATCCGGGCGGCGGCCGGCGCGGCGATGGTGATGGTGCGCCCCATCTCGAGGTAGGCGTACCAGATCAGCGCCAGCTGATCTTCAGCGCTGAGCAGCTTGAAGCGGGTCGTGATGGCGGGCACCACGTCGGCGGAACGGGTGTCCGGGAAGATCTGGGTGGCCCGGTCGAGCGTGAACATGCGAGACAACCCCGATTGTTAAGTAATTTTTCACAACTTAGCACGACTGCCGGCTTGGGCTCGACAAAAAAGCTGTTTTGGTGTACGCGCGCCGCTCGTTTTGGGCTGAATCGCCGTGTTGGGGTGTTACTCCCCATCCCACACCCCCATCCGCTGCAACCAGGCTTCCGATTGATCCGGGCTCCAGCCGTGCTCGGCTTCGAGCACGTCGGCGATGGTGATCATCAGGTCGAACAGCTCGCCCCCATATCCAGAACCGCTCGCCTGGGAGCAGCGGCGGAGGGCTTCCCCCAGCTGCAGCAAGTCGAGCTCCGCCAGCCAGGCCCCCTGCTCGAAGGCGGCCAAGGCGTGGGCTTGCAGCCAGGGGGGGACAAAGGGTGTGGTCATCGGGCCTTTCGTGGATGCCCCTTAGGGTTCCGAGCGGATCGGCTCAGCCCCCATGCCCCGCCCCCACCAACCCCGGCTGCTGCAGCTGTTGCACGGGCTCACGGCCCTGTTGGTGCCGCTGGCCTGGCTGAGCGGCCTGGTGGTGCTCAGCCAGAACGACGGCCGCTGGGGCCGCCTGCCGTTCACCCTGCCCGGCGACTGGGTGGATGTGCACGGCAGCTTCGGGGCCCTGCTGTGGCCTGTGGCGTTGCTGTTTGGCGTCTATGCCCTGGGGCCGGGCCGCTGGCGCCTCAGCCAGTGGGGTAATGCCCTGCCGCTGTTGGCCCTGGCCCTGGCGGTGGGCAGCGGCAAGGCCATGCAAGAGGACTGGCTGCGGCAGGGCCAGCTCGATCAGCTCGTCTACCAGCTCCACCTCTTGGCCTGGCTGCTGCTGGCCGTGGCGGTGCTGGTGCACCTGCTCACGCTGCTGCGGCGCGGGGGCTGGCCGCTGCTGCGCTCGATGCTGCCCCGCTGAGGCCCGCCCCCCTGCCCCTCAGCCCTCGTGGGGCAGGGGCGCCGGCCGCAGGCCGCAGGCGCGGCGGCAGTTGAGCCAGGTGGCCAGGGGCACCCGCAGCTGATCAGCGATCTGGTGGTCGCTGAGGCCGAGGGTCCGGGCCCGGCGGGAGCGGATCCACAGCTCCCGCAGGCTGTGGCTGATGCGCAGGGCGAAGCCGGTGTCGCGCAGGTGGTGCAGCAGCTCCCCCTTCACCTTGGCCACCAGGTAGCTGGAGGGGCGATGGCCGCGGCGTGCATCGAAGCCGATGGCCCCCTTGCAGAGGCCCTCATAGGCGGGGCTGAGCAACTCCTCCACCGGCAGCCCCCAGTGGCGCGCGAAGCGCCGGGCCTGCTGGTGGGCCAGCCCCAGGTGGCGGCAGGCGAAGGCCCGCTGCTGGGCGGTCATCGGGCGGCGGCGGGGTGGGCGCGGGCGCCGGCGGGCGGAGGGGCGGTGCATGGCACAGGGGGCAAAGAGCTCTGTGCTAGCCGGGGTTTTGCGCTCCTGTCAGGGGGAAGAGAGTGTGAGTTTTCAGGGGTGACACCCGGGGCCGCGGCGGCTGAGAACGCCGGCGCCAGCAGGGGCATGCCACGGCTGTGGCCGCCGCCGGGCCACACCCGTGGCGGGCCCTGGGCCACGGCGGTGGCCCCCCTGATGCCACGGCCGTGGGCGGGTTGGAGCGGCGCCTGCGGGCCACAACCGGAGCAGTGATCCCCTCTGCTGATGCCCCCATCCGTGTTGCTCACCCACCACCACCGCGGCGCCATGGCGATCGCCGCCGAGCGCGGCTTCTGGATGCCCCTGGCGCTGGAGCGCGCCTGGCTGCCGCAGCTGCGCTTCCTCACGGCCGTGAGCCGCGGCCAGGGCAGCATCGCCCTGTTGCTGGAGATCAGCGGCTTTGAGCCGTGGCGCCAGCGGGGCTGCGGCGAGCTGTGGTTGCCGTTTGTGGGCCAACGGATCACCCTGCCGTCGCCCGTGCCGCTGGGCAACCGCCGGCGGCTGCGGGGCTGGCTGCCGCAACGGCGCCAGGAGCGGGTGGTGGTGCCGCTGTTGGCGCTGCTGGCGGCACCGCGGCTCAGTGATCTGGCGCCCTAGCCCGCAGGGGGCGCCACCACCAGGTCGGGGGCCCGCAGCAGCCCCTGCGCCAGGGCCCAGGCCAGCAGGCCCCGCTGGTCGGCCACGCCGGCCTTGCGGTAGAGCTGGCTGCGTTGGCGGCGCACGGTGTCGCAGCGCACCTGGCGCAGGGCGGCGATCTCGTGGGTGCTGCGGCCGCGGGCCAGGGCCAGCAGCAGCTCCTGCTCCGCGGCCCGCAGGGCCGGCGGCTGGGGTGAGCCGCCGCGGTGGCGGGGCCCCTGGCGCAGGCGCCGATCGAAGGCCGGATCGATGCAGGGCCTCCCCGCCACCAGATCCAGCACCGCCCGCAGCCCCAGGCCGCTGCCGCCGCTCTCCAGGCTGAGCAGGGCATCGGCCCCGTGGCTCCAGAGGTGCTGCAGCCGGGGGGTGGGGACGGCTTTGGGCAGGTAGATCAGCCCGCGCACGCGGCCGATGCTGCGTTGGCTGCGCAGCTGCTCCAGCAGCAGGTCGGCGCCGCCATCGGGGAGCGCGTCGTCGGCGATCAGCAGCAGCTGCGGCGTGGGGTCGGGCAGCTGGGCCAGCAGGTCGGCGATGGAGCGGCCCACCAGGGCCTGCTCCAGCAGCAGGGTGGTGATTACCTGAACCTGGGCATTGGCGCTGCAGAGGGCGATGGTCCAGCCCTGGCAGGCCTCCAGCACCTGGCGGTGCAGGGGTTGGTGGTGGCCGTAGAGCGGGGCCGGCGCCATGGCTTCAGCGGGGTGTTTGCTCCGAAGCCAGGATTGTTTCCAGCACGGCACCGCTGTAGCCCGAGACGATGCGGTAGTCGTGGCCGTTGCAGATGGATTTGGCCCGGGCTGTTTTGTGGGCCTGCCAACTGGCATGGCGCACGATTTCATCCACCCACGTGTCTGTGGACCTGTCGTAGCGCTGAATGATGATCATGTGGCGCCTACCGGGATGGCTGAATCGTCCCGGTTGTGATCAACAACGCCAACAAACTGCAGATCGGGTTCGGGATTGCCGCGTCCCCGCTCGCCCTTGAAGCTGTGTTGCGGATGGGGTGACAGCCCGCTCGCGCCTCAGCAGGCTGAATCCCCAAGATGCGCCAGCATGCGGCTCTATCGCCTGATCGACGGCTGCTGTGAGCCCCATCGCCAGCTCGATGCGCTCTACAGCAGCCTCGAGGAGGCCATCGCCGATGCGGTGGAGTGGCTGGAACAGGGCTGGCAGGAGACGGGCCTCGATGCGCTTTTCGCGTTGATCGGGGTGGAGGTGTGCGCCGCCAATGGCGATTGGCGCACCTGCCGGTTGCCGATGCCGCTGCTCACGCCGCTGCTGTGCCCGCTGCCCGTGCCGGTGCGGGCGGCCCTCAGCTGAGCTCGAGCCACCAGCCGCTGCCGGGGCCCTCCACCATCCAGCGGCGGCCCCAATTGCGCTCGGAGTAGGGCAGGGCGCGGCCCGCGGCGGGGGCGGTGCTGCGGTAGCCGCCGCCCACCAGGTCGGCGTCGCCGTTGGGGTCGTGCATCAGCAGGGTGCCGGCGGCGGGGTCGGCGCCGATCACCAGGCTCCAGTGGCCGCCGCCACGGGGGGCGTCGACGGGGCCGTGGTGCAGCCAGCCCACGGGGCAGGGGATGCCGCGCTGCAGTTGGGCGATCAGCTGCTCGAGGCGGCCGTCCTGGCGGAAGCGGGCGCTGATGCCCAGCCCAGAGAGGGCGGCCACCTGGGCGTGGGGCTCGGTGCTGTCGCCGTGGCGCTGCACCAGGGCCAGGTAGCGGTCATCGGCTTGGCCGGGGCCCGCCAGGCAGCCGGGCCGCAGGAAGGCGGCGGCCATGGCGCAGCTGGAGGAGAAGCACATGCGCGGCCCCTGGGGGGTGGCGCTGTCGTTCTGGCTGAAGTAGGGCACCGCCAGGGCCAGGGGTGCGGCGATCGGGGCCGGCATCGCTGCAGGGCAAGGAACCCCCAAGGGTTCCGGCCCCGGAACCCTTGGGGGTTGTTGCAGCCGATGGCATGGATTCCAAACGACTGGTGGTGTGGATCTCCGCGGGGATCCTGGTATTTCAGGGCGGAGCGCTGGCGGTGGACCTGCTCAATTGCATGACCATCACCTGGCTGGTGGTGCAGCGGCGCGGGCCCCTGGATCCGGAGCAGTCGTTCTGCGGGCGACCCCAGGGGCGCATCGATGCGGCGGTGGCCCAGGGGCTGAGCGTGCTGGCGGGGTTGGCGTTGGGCAGCTCAGCCGCGGGCCAGGGCCGCGACCGGCTCTGAGGCCACGGTGGTGAGTTGGCCGCCCCGCTCATCCCAGAGGATGTAATCGAAGCAGCTGGGGATGTCGCGTAGGCGCAGGCGGGTGACGCCCTTCAGCAGGTGGGCGTTGCGGCGCTGGCAGGCCTGCAGGCGGTAGTTGGGGATCGCCTCGCAGAGGTGATGGATGGCGTGGCAGCCGATGTCGGCGGAAAACCAATTCAGCACCGCCGGCAGCTCCAGATCACTGGTGCCTTCCATGGCGCCGTCCATGGCATTCCAGTTGTGGTTGGAGTGGGCGTAGGAGCCGGGGAAGTTGTGCTGCACAAAGAAGATGCAGATGAAGATCGCCGCGCCGCAGGCCATCACCGGGCTGTAGATCAGCCAGAAGGCCTTGGCGCCGATCCAGCTGCTGAGCAGCAGCCAGCTGCCCACCACCGCCAGGTTGTTGAGCAGCAGGTCGCGGCCCTCCTCGGGGCTGTGCCACCAGCGGCTCTTGTGGCTGGCCACGATCTGGGCCCAGCTGGGGCGAGGGCTCTGGCGCAGCTGGCGCCAGGCGTGGGGCAGGAAGCCCCAAACGCCGGCCAGCAGTTCCACCCGCGGTTTGATCACGAGATAAAAGAAGCCGCCCGGGAAGAGCATCAGCGGGTGGCGCAGCAGGCTGTAGAAGGTTTTGCCGCCGTCGCTGTAGCTGGAATAGGTGTCGACGCTCACCAGGGCCGAGGGGCCCTTGTAGCGCTCCCAGTTGCCGTTGTGGCGGTGGTGATAGGCGTGCCCGCGCGACCAGGGCAGCTGCGGAATGCCGGCCACGATGCCCAGCAGGAAGCCCACCCAGCGGTTGGTGTGGCGGTTGCGGAACAGCGAATAGTGGCTGCAGTCGTGCATCAGGGAGAAGACGCGCGCCAGGAACAGCACCATCAGCACCAGCGCCGGCGCCAGCAGCCACCAGCTGCCCTGGGAGAGGGCCCGCACCGCCAGCCACCACAGCAGGCCGTAGGGCACCAGGGTGTTGAGGATCTGCCAGGTGGCGATGGCATCGGAGCTGCCCATGAAGGGTTTCAGCTCGAAATCACTGCGCTGCAGCGGGGTTGTGGCCGTGGCGGTGGAGGTTTGCAGAAAAAAGGGGAAGCGCGATCGCTTGATGTTGTGTTGACCCTAGGAGCCGCAGGGTTGCGTTGTGCGTGCAGGCTTTCGGTTTTCTTCTGTTGACCGCCCCAATCGCTGCCATACAACTCAGCGGTACGGCGTCAAACCGGCATGCATCACTTTTATCGCCTGCGCTCAGGTTTTGTGGCCCGTTTTGATGTGGACCCCGACCGCATTGAGCACCAAACCGTCACCAGCCTGTCTGGGGAAACCCACCATGTGCTGAACAGCGGTGAGGCGGAGCGGCGGCTGTTTGTGCTGCAGTGCGAATACCTGAACGACAAATACGACGACCGGCTGGCGGCCTGAGGGGCCGCGGCGCTGTCGGGCCTCTGGTCAGGGTTAGTCAGACCCCGCACACCGGCACCCGCAGGCCACCCTGCAGGCCGCTCTGCCGTTGAGGTGCCGGTCTTGAATGGGGCGGTGGCCTCCCCGGGATGACGCACCCCCCCAGCCCCCACCGGCATGGCTCCCGCGGCAACGGCGCCGCCTTCCGCTGGAGCATTGCCCTCAACAGCGGCCTCACCGCCCTGCAGCTGCTGATCGGCCTGGCCTTTGGCTCGCTGGCGCTGATCGGCGATGCCCTGCACAACCTGGGGGATGTGCTGGGGCTGGCGTTGGGCTGGGGGGCGGAGCGGCTGAGCCAACGCCCCGCCGCCGGCCGCTTCACCTACGGCTACGGGCGCAGCACCCAGATGGCCTCGCTGCTCAATGGGCTGCTGATCTTTTCGGCCGGTGTGGTGGTGGTGGTGGAAGCGATTCAGCGCCTGATCCATCCGGTGCCGGTGATCGCCGGGCCGGTGGCCTGGGCGGCGGCGGCGGGCATTGTGATCAACCTGCTGTCAGCCCGGCTGTTCGGCCACAACCACCAGCACGACCTCAACCAGCGCGCTGCGGTGCTGCACCTGCTCACCGATGCGGCGGTGTCGGTGGCGGTGTTGCTCAGCGCCCTGGCGGTGGCGGCCACCGGTTGGCCCTGGCTTGATGCGCTGACCGCCATCGGTGTGGGGTTGGCGGTGATGGCCAGTGCCCTGGGGCTGCTGCGGGAGGCGATTGCGCTCAACCTCGATGCCGCCCCGCGCCACATCAACCTGGCGGCGGTGGAGGCGGCACTGCTGGAGCTGCCCGGGGTGGAAGCGGTGGAGGAGCTGCATGTGTGGGGGCTGAGCACCTCCCGCACGGCCCTCACCACCCACCTGCGGATCAGTGCGGCGACTGCGGGCGATGGGGTGCTGGAGGCCGCCCAGGTGCGGCTGGAGGCCCTGGGGATCCGCAAGAGCACCATCCAGCTGGAGCGGCACTAGGCGCCTGCGTAGTGTTTGGGGCCACCTGCGGCCGCAGTGTGAACCCCGCATCCGAACCTCTGCTCGATGCGCTCGACCACCTGTGCCATCAGGTGGATGGCGACGCGGCCCTGCAGCGGGCGTTTTTTGCCGCCACCACCCCCGAGGCGATCGTGGCCCTCACGGTGGAGATGGGCATTTTCATTGGCGTCGACGACTTCCGGGCCCTGCTCACCAGTGGCAGCACCGAGTGCTGGGTGGTGCGGGGCGACGACACCAACAACCCGATCGCCCACCTGCAGACGGTGTTTGGCGTGCAGCCCTCGGGCGAGGGGCTGTGCGCGGATTAGTGCGCGCTCAGTAGTTGTCGCCGTATTTGAGGCCGGAGGCGGAATCCATCAGCTCCACGGTGGTTTGGTAGCCCTGGGCCACGGTGACCTCGTGCTGAATGCTGATGTCGCGCAGCGCTTCCACATCAAATTCGGGCGCCGTGATCCAGCTGAAACCCTTACCGAAGGTGTTGTCGGGGTTCACCACATACCAGTGGCAGGCGGTGTCGGGCACAGCCACGGAGCACTTGGTCCAGTCGTTGTCCCACTGGGGCACCTGCACAAACGACAACATGGCGAACACGATGCTGAACAGGCCCGACAACATGACGCCTTTACAAGTTGATACAAATTAGCAGATTCCCCGTGGCGCCTGGGAACCGTGCTGATTTGTGTCCCCAGGACCCAGCTGCTTAAGGTTTCCTTTAGAAAGGGAGTTGTGGAGAGAGAGGGCGAGGAGGTGTCTGGTTTGCCGTCGTTGCTGGCCCTAGCCGGTTTGCTGGGTTTTGTGATGCTGCGCTTCGTGTTTGGGGTGTTGGCCTAGGCCTGCTGACTAGCCCTCAGCCCAGTTTTCGTAGAGCAAGCCATCAACCCGCTCGAATTCACGCAGGTTGTTGCTGACCAAGGTGAGGCCTTCACTGCGTGCGTGGGCCGCTAGATGCAGGTCGTTCACGCCGATCGGCAAGCCACGTCGCTCGAGCGTGGTGCGGATCTGACCGTAGTGCTGCGCTGCTTTGACGCCATAGTCGAGCACATCGAGCCTGCTACAAAAATCTTCCACAACCACGAGGCTTCGTTGGGGTTGGGAGCTTTTCTCGGCGCCGTGAAGCAGTTCTGCCAGGGTGATAGCGGAAATCGCCAGGTGAGGGGCGTTGTCGTTGAAGCGATCCAACAGTGAATCAGGCCTGCGTTTAATCACATAGATGCAGATGTTTGTATCCAGTAGATAACGCAACATGGGCAAACTCAGAATGCCTCGCGCTCGGGCTGCACCTGACTTGAGCGTTCGGCCATGAAGTCATCGGGCACTGCCGGGCCACCATGAAAAAAGCTGTCCCACAGCTGGCCAACGGGCGAGATGATGCGCTCCTGGCCACAGGCGCGCACCTCGACCGCCTTGACGGAATCAGGCAGGCGTAGGTGGGCGGGGATGCGCACCGCCTGACTGCGGTTGCTCAGGAACAGCTTGGTGACATGGGCCACAGCTGGGTCCGCGGGGGATATACCCGGAGTCTATCCCGTTCGCTCAGAAATAAAACGCCCCATCAACCGGGCTTTTCCGCACCGCAGCGCAGCCTGTGGCCACCCGCCAGAGGGCCTGGTGAATGGGGGTGGGGTCGTAGCGCACCAGCTCCGGAAAGCGTTGCTTGAGCAGGGCGTTGCCGCGCCAGGCGTTGTAGTGGGGAATGCGCGGGTTCACGTGGTGGCACACGTGGGTGGAGCCGATGCCGTGGTGCAGCAGGTTGAGCAGGTGGCCGTAGGGGCGATCCACCGTTTGCAGGGCGCCTTTGGCCCAGGTCCACTGGTCGGAGGCGAAGTGGGGAATGTTGAGGTCGGTGTGTTGCAGCCAGGTGTAGGTGACCAGCCACAGGTTCACCACCAGGTAAGGCAGGCCATACACGCACAGCACCCGCGCCGGGGAGAACTGCAGCGCCAGGCCCCCCAGCACCACCAGGCAGGCCAGGAGCCCCAGGTTGGACTGCACCATCAGGCCGCGGAAGGCCAGGGGGAAGAGCCGGCGGGTGCCCTTGTTGGTGGAGGGGCCGTTCCAGAAATGGGAGGTGGGCCGGCCGTAGTCCTCGCCGCCGGTGGCCCCCAGGAAGAGATACAGGGGCCAGCCCACCACCAGATGGCTGAATAGCGAGACCCAACCAAACCGCCGGCGCCCGAGGCGCTGGCGGAGGTCATCGGTGATTTGCCCGGTGCGCGACTCCTCCCGGGGCGGCACATGGGTTTCCCCCTGCTCCAGGTGGTTGCAGTGGGCGTGGTGGGTGGCGTGGCTGCGGGCCCAGCTGAAGTAGGGCACCAGCAGGGCGCTGTGCAGCAGGAAGCCGATCCAGCGCTCGAGCCGCCGGTTGGGGTGGAAGGCGTTGTGGCCGCACTCATGGGCTATCACCCAAAGCCCCATCACCACCGTGCCGCTGACGGCCCCATACAGCAGCCATAGCGGCGTGGCCCACAGTTGCAGGGGGATCTGGGTGCCCACGCCGTAGGCCAGCGCCGATAGCCCCAGCGACAGCCCCAGGCTGCCCCAGGCCTTCAACGGGTTGAAGCGCAGCAGCTCAGGCGGCAGGGCCTGCAGCAGCTCGGCTTTGCCGGGGTATTGGGGCTGGGGTGGGGTCTGCGGGGGGCGGCTGGGGCGCGAGAGCAGGGCAACAGAAGAAGTCAAGCGCTGCACCGCATTTGCATCACCAAAGCCCCAGCCGTTTCACATTTGCTCAAGATTCTATGGGCGGGGTGCGGCGGGCCCGCTCCGGGAGGTGCTCGCGGAAGCCTTGGCGATGAACCGCGAAGACGCTCGCCTCGCCGCCGGCGTGGTTGGTTGAGGCGCGCTTCAGGCCAGGGCGCCGCCCTCGAGGTGCACGATGCGATCGGCGATGTCCAGCACTTTGTTGTCGTGGGTCACCATCACAATCGCCGCACCGCGGGAGTCGGCCAGCTCTCGAAACAGCGCCACCACATCCCGGCCCGACTCCTTGTCGAGCGCGGCGGTGGGCTCGTCGGCGAGCAGCAGCTGCGGGTTGGAGGCGAGGGCACGGGCAATGGCCACCCGTTGCTTTTGGCCGCCGGAGAGTTTGGCGGGCATGAAATCCACGCGATGGCCAAGGCCCACTTGGCTCAGCCGCTCACGGCAGCGTGCATCCATGGCGCGCCGCCCTTGCTTGAGCCAGCTCGGGGCCACCTCCAGGCCCAGGCGCACGTTCTGCAGGGCACTCAGGTAAGGCATCAAGTTGTGGGCCTGGAAGATGAATCCCACCTGCCGGCGCAGCTGCGTGAGCTGCTGCTTTGAGGCGCCACGCAGCTCCTCGCCGAAGAGGCGCAGGCTGCCGTCTTGCGCTGCCCGCAGGCCGCCCACCATGGTGAGCAGGGTTGTTTTGCCGGATCCGGAGGGGCCCGTGAGGATCACGATTTCACCCGCCTTCACCTGGAGATGAATGTCGCGCAGCACCTGTTTGCTACTGCCGGCCTCCTCAAACCAATGGTTGAGGCCTTCGATCTCCACAGGGATTGCGGTGGCCATTCAGAACACCTCTGCCGGATCCAGGCGGCGCAGCTTGCCGGTGGCCAGCCACCCCGATGCCCCGCAGATCACCAGGGTGAGTGCAAACACCAGGCCGGCGCGGCTGAGGGTCATCGTGAGCAGCAGCCCAGTGGAGCGCACCAGGATCTGATACAGCCCCATCGACACCAGCACGCTGGGCAGAAAGGCCACCGACGCCAGGATCAGCGACTCCTGCAGGATGATCCCCACCACGAAGCCATCGCTGTAGCCCATGGCCTTCATCGTGGCGTATTCGCCGAGGTGATCCCCCACGTCGGAGTAGAGGATCTGGTAGACGATGATCGCCCCAACGGCGAGCCCCACCAGCACGCCGAGGTTGAAGATCAGCCCAAAGGAGCTGTTCTTGCGCCAGTGCTCCATTTCACGATCCGTGAGCTGCGGGATGGTGAGCACCTGCACGGAAGGTTCGAGGAAGCTCTGCAGGGTGGCTTGCACCCGGGTGGCACTGACCCCCGGGTTCAGCTGGATCACGCCGATCTGAATGTCGTCGTTGTTGGTTTCGGGCAGGTAGGTCTGGAAGTTGGCGGTGGAGCTGATCAGGTTGATGTCGGCTGCAAAGGTGAGCCCGAGCTGGAACAAACCCACCACCTGGGCCCGCTGGCCGCGCAGCTCCGTGTCGTAGGGCCGCCCTGACGCCAGGGTTTGAACGACGGGCCCGGCGCTTTTTTTGGAGCCGCGATCAAACAAAACGCTGTTGGGCCGCTCCAGCAGGCTGCGCTGCTGCTGAAGCTCCGGCAGCTTCAGGGCCGGATTGTCGGGGCTGACGCCAAACAACAGGGCCTGTTTCTGCTGGCGGGTGTTCTGGTTGATCCAATCGATCTTGCCGATGTAGAGCGGCGTGACCGCCCGTACCCCCTCCACCCCGAGGGCCCGCGCCAGCTGGGCCCGGGGCATGGTGAGGGGTTCCCCAAAGTTGCTGTAGCGCCGTGGCACCAGCACCAGCTGGCCGTTGATCTGCTGGATCGGCCGTTTCTGGCTGTCGTAGAGAGCCCCCGAGAGGCCCATCTGGAAGAACACCAGCACGTTGGCGAAGCCCACGCCGGCGATGGCGGCCAGCAGGCGCATCGGTTTGTGGCTGAGCTGCAGCCAGGCCACCGGCGTGCGGGGCTTCCAGCTCATGGCTGGCTCGGCCGCTGTTGGCGTTGCTCCGGGGTGAGCGGGTCAAACACCACGTTCACCTGCAGGTAGTTGACCCGGCTGGCCTTGGCGATCGCCTCGGCCGGTAAGGCGATCTTCACCTCCACCACCCTGCGGTCGACGTTGTCGCCCGATTCGCCGCTGGTGACGCTCTGGCGGCTCACCTGGCGGGAGATCGCACTGACCTGGCCGCGAACGCTGTGGCCAGGGAATCCATCGGCGTTGATGGTGACCTCTTGCTTGGGCCGGATTTCGGGGAGATCGGATTGGTACACCTCTGCAATCACCCCCATGCGGCTGCTGTCCCCCATCTCCAGCAGCCCGCCTTCGCCGATCTTGTCGCCGGCATGGGCAATGAGTTTGAAGATGGTGCCGCCGTAGGGCGCCCGGATGGTGGTTTTGGCCAACTCGGCTTGATCCTTGGCCAGGGATGCACGGCTTTCGTTCAGCTCCGCCTGCAGGGTGTCCCGATCCGCGAGCGCCTCCTGCAGCCTGGCCTCACTGCCCTCGGCTTCGGCCTGCTTGGCTTCGTAGCGGTTGGCGGTTGTGGCCCCCACCGCAAACAACTCTTTGGCGCGGCTGACCTCCGCTTTGGCCTGGGTGAGCTCGGCGCGGTAGCGGCGGATCACCGCATCCTGCGAGCGCAGTTTGCGCTCGGCCACCGTGATGCTCGCCTTGGATTTCTCCACGGTGGCCTGGAGGCTGTCATAGCTCTCGAGGATTGCCAGGGATTGGCCCGCCTCCACCCGTTGGCCTTCCTTCACCAGGATTTCGCGCACCCGGTCGTTGCTCAGGCTGCTGGGCACCGACACCTTGCTGATGCCATCGAGGGGTTCGATGCGCCCCAGGGCCGACACCCGGCGGGGTAGCGGTGCCTCGGCCGTCGGTGCGTTGCTGGGCAGCAGCTGGCAGCCTCCGCCCAGGCTCCCCACCAGCACAAGCAGCGCCGGCAGCGCAGCGCGGTGAGCCATGGGAGAGACCGAAGCGTGGCCGGGCTCAGTATGGCCATGGGTGGCTCAGGTGCCTAGGCGAGGCGCCGCTGGCTCACCTCGCCCAATTGCAACAGCAGGGCTTCGCCCGGCTCCAGTTGTCGCCACTGCTCGTTGGTGGTGAGCGGCTCGGTGCTCACGATCGTCACCACGTCGTGCACCGTGGTGACCGCCGAGAAATCCACGCTGAGGTCGTCATCCGCCAGGGTGGCGGTGGTGAAGGGCGCCCGGCGCGTGATGGTGTGCAGGCGCGTGCCGCCATAGGCGTAGAGCCACTCGCCGTTGCTGATCAGGCAGTTGAAGATGCCCTGGTTCGATAGCTCCGCGGAGTAGTCGACCAGCCAGGGGAACAGGCTGTGGCCATCGGTGGGCCGAGCAAAGCGCTGATCCAGGGCGTTCAGGATCCAGCAGAACGCCGCCTCGCTGTCGGTGTTGCCCTCCGGTTGGTAGGGCCCTTCACTGGCCAGGGCGGCCTTGATGTCTCCGTTGTGGGCGAATACCCAATCCTGGCCATGCCAGCTGCGGCGGAAGGGATGGCAGTTTTCGAGCGCCACCACCCCCTGGGTGGCCTTGCGGATGTGGGCCAGGGAAACCAGCGATTTGAGATCCAGATCGGAGAGCTGGGCGGCCACCGGTGAGAAGGCGGCAGCCGTTTGCTCCCGATAGATGTGCAGGCCGCCGCCGTCGGGGTCAAAGCTGGCCAGCCCCCAGCCATCCCCGTGCTGGCCCGTTGCCCCGCCGCGGCGCGCCAAGCCCCGAAAGGAAAAGCGCATGTCCGTGGGAGTGTTGGCGCTGAGGGCCAGCAGCTCACACATCAGCCGCGCCGCTGTTGGAACAACGGAACAGGGTGTCACTCACGGGCCGGAATCCCTCTTCCATCACGATCTGTTGGGCTGTCGTGCGCGTCCACGGTCGGGTCCATGTCGGCGAACTGGCCTTCGGCGCCGCCACTGCGCGGGGTGGTGTGGACATTGTGACGCTGCCGCTCCAGCACGGCCCCACCAGGAAGAACTTGAACCTTGACGCGTAGCGCCCAGCAGCCGCCATCCCTCAGCCTCGCCCAGGCCACGCGCTTCTGGTGGCAGCTGGGCTGGGTGAGCTTCGGCGGGCCCGCTGGCCAGATCGCCCTGTTGCAGCGGGAGTTGGTGGAGCGGCGCCGTTGGCTCTCGGAGCGGCGCTATCTGCACGCCCTCAACTACTGCATGCTGCTGCCGGGGCCCGAGGCGATGCAGCTCGCCACCTACCTGGGCTGGTTGATGCATGGGGTGCCGGGTGGCCTGATCGCCGGCGGCCTGTTCGTGTTGCCCTCGGTGCTGGTGCTCACGGCCCTGGCCAGCGTGTATGCCCTGTGGGGGCAGCTGCTGGTGTTGGCGTCCGTGTTTGCCGTGCTCAAGCCGGCGGTGTTGGCGATTGTGCTGATGGCCGCCTGGCGCATCGGCCGCCGCACCCTGCGCACCCCGTTGCTGGTGGCGCTGGCGGTCGCCGGCTTTCTGGCCCTGGCCGCCTTCAACCTCCCCTATCCCGCGGTGGTGATCGCCGCGGGCCTGGTGGGGCTGCTGGCGGCGCGGCTGCGGCCCGCACTGCTGCTGGCGCCCCGCCCCCATGGCGCTGCGGCTGCGGAGGCTGCCGCTGGGCCACCGACGGCCCTCCACGACGACCACACCGACAGCCCCGCCCATGCGCGCTTCTCCCGCCGCCGCCTGGCCCTCACCCTGTTGATCTGGGTCGCGGCGTTGCTGCTGCCGCTGGCCGCTCTGGTGGCGATCGGTGGCTGGAACGGCAGCTTGGCCCTGATGGCCCGTTTCTTCACCCGCGTGGCCCTGCTCAGCTTTGGCGGTGCCTACGCCGTGTTGCCCTACGTGGCCCAGGGGGCGGTGGAGCACTTCCACTGGCTCTCAGCCACGCAGATGCTCGATGGCCTGGCGCTCGGGGAAACCACCCCCGGCCCGCTGATCATGGTGGTGGCCTTCGTGGGCTTCATGGGCGGCTGGAACCAGGCCCTGGCTGCCGGATCCAGCCCCTGGCCCCTGGCCCTGGCGGCGGTGGGCGTCACGGTGTGGTTCACCTTCCTGCCCTCGTTTGGCTTCATCCTGGCGGGCGCTCCGCTGGTGGAGGCCTCCCGGGGAGACCTGCGCTTCGGCGCACCCCTCAGCGCCATCACCGCGGTGGTGGTGGGGGTAATTGCCAGCCTGGCCCTGTTCTTCGCCAAGCCGGTGCTGTGGCATGCCGGTGGCTTCAACCCCTGGGCCGCTGTGGTGGTGGGGTTAGCCCTCTGGGCCCAGCTGCGGCTGCGGTGGAGTGTGCTGCAGGTGATCGGGGCCGCCGCCGGGGCGGGCGTGCTGCTGGCGGGGTGGTTGGCGTTCAGCTCCTAGCGGCCAAGGCCAGAACGGTGTTGCCCGATACCGATCACAGGCTTGGAGCTTTCGACAACCTGAATCTTTTCAAAATCGTGTTCTGGGAGACATCTCCAGGGGCCCACGGCTCAGTGCACTAGTGGCATCACATCCGGCGCTCGCCGATGCCATCCGCCTTTGCGCTCGTCACCCTGGATCACGCCGAGGCCCCTTATACGGGGCTGTGGCAGTTGGTGGAGAGCTATCCCGGCACCGTGGAGGCGATTCACTCCACCTACCACCCGGAACACCCGATCGGCTGCGTGATCGAGCAGCGCTGCTTCACCGCCCGCAAGCCGGCGTTGGAGTTCACCCGCCACCTGCTCAGCCACGGCTGGGGTGTGCAGACCCTGCATGAGGCCGGCGAGCACTTCTGGTTTCGCCTCACGGAGCGCCGGCCATGACCACCACCAACCCCCTGCAGGCGCTGGGAGCCCGCACGCTGGCCGAGGAGATCCAGCGCCACCTGTTTTTCAGCCAGGCCAAGGCCCCTTCCCTGGCCACCCAGCACGACCACTACATGGCGCTGTCGCTGGCGGTGCGCGATCGGCTGCTGCAGAACTGGGTGGACACGGCGGAGGCCTACACCCGCCAGGGGGTGCGCACGGCCGCCTACCTCTCGGCGGAATACCTGCTGGGCCCCCACCTGGACAACAACCTGGTGAACCTGGGCATGCGCCAGGAGGCGGAGCAGGCCTGCGCTGAGCTGGGGCTGGATCTGGAGGCCCTGATCGGCTGTGAACCGGAGCCGGGCCTGGGCAACGGCGGCCTGGGTCGCCTGGCGGCCTGCTTCCAGGAATCGCTGGCCAGCCTGGAGCTGCCGGCCATCGGCTACGGCATCCGCTACGAATTCGGCATCTTCAAGCAAACGATCACGCCCCACGGGCAGCAGGAGAGCACCGACAGCTGGCTCTCCCACGGCAACCCCTGGGAGGTGATCCGGCCGGAATGGTGCTACCCGGTGCAGATCGGTGGCACCACGGTGTTGGGGGTGGCCTACGACACCCCGATCACCGGCTACGGGGTACGCACCGCCAACACGCTGCGGCTGTGGTCGGCGATGGCACCGGAGGCCTTCGATTTCGCCTCCTTCAATGCCGGCGACTACACCCGCGCCGTGCTGGGGAAGGTGCAGAGCGAAACCCTGAGCAAGGTGCTCTACCCCAACGATGAATTCGAGCAGGGCAAGCGGCTGCGGCTGAGCCAGCAGATCTTCTTCGTGAGCTGCTCCCTGCAGGACATGCTCCGCATCCTCAAGAAGCAGGGGCTGCCGGTGAGCACCTTCCACCACAAATTTGCGGTGCAGCTCAACGACACCCACCCCGCCATCGCCGTGGCGGAGCTGATGCGCCTGCTGATCGATCAGGAGGGCCTCGAGTGGGACACCGCCTGGGGCATCACCACCGCCAGCCTCAGCTACACCAACCACACGCTGCTGCCGGAGGCCCTGGAAACCTGGGGGGTGCCGCTGTTTGAGCAGCTGCTGCCGCGGCAGCTGGAGATCATCTACGAGATCAATGCCCGCTTCCTGCGCATGGTGCGCATCCGCAGCCCCGGGCAGCCGGAGCTGTTGGAGCGGCTGTCGCTGATTGAGGAGGGCGGCCAGCGCCGCGTGCGCATGGCCAACCTGGCGGTGGTGGGCAGCCACCACACCAATGGCGTGGCGGAGCTGCACAGCCAGCTGCTCAAAGACCACCTGCTGGCCGACTTCGCCCAGCTGTGGCCGGAGCGCTTCACCAACGTGACCAACGGCATCACGCCGCGGCGTTGGCTGGCGGTGGCCAACCCCCAGCTGGCGAGCTTGCTGGATGAGGCGATCGGCAGCGGCTGGCGGCGCAACCTGGAGCAGCTCAGCGCCCTGGAGCCGCTGCTGGCCGATGGTGCTTTTGTGGCCCGCTGGCAGGCGGTGCGCAGCCACACCAAGCAGCGGCTGGCGCAGCACATTCACCAGGAGCTGGGGGTGCTGGTGGATCACACCTCCCTGTTCGACGTGCAGGTGAAGCGCATCCACGAATACAAGCGCCAACACCTGGCGGCGCTGGAGGTGGTGCAGCGCTACCTGCGGCTGCGGCAGGGGGAGGATTTGCCACCCCGCACGGTGATCTTCGGCGGCAAGGCGGCGCCGGGCTACGCCATGGCCAAGCTGATCATCCGGTTGATCACGGGCATCGCCGAGATCGTGAACCTCGACCCCGCCATGGGGGGCCGCCTGCGGGTGGTGTTCCTGCCCAACTTCAACGTGGGCCTGGCCCAGAAGGTGTATCCGGCGGTGGATCTCTCCGAGCAGATCTCCACCGCCGGCAAGGAGGCCTCCGGCACGGGCAACATGAAGATGGCCCTCAACGGCGCCCTCACGATCGGCACCCTGGATGGGGCCAACATCGAGATCCGCGACCGCGTCGGTGCCGACCACTTCTTCCTGTTTGGCCACAACGCCGAGCAGGTGGCTGCGCTCCAGCGCGATGGCTACCACCCGATGCCCTGGCTGGATCAAAACCCTCAGCTGCGGGCCGCCCTGGAGCTGATCGCCACGGGGCACTTCAGCGAGGGCGACCGGCAGCTGTTCCAGCCGCTGATCGACAACCTCACCCACCACGACCCCTTCCAGGTGGTGGCCGATGCGGCCGATTACAGCCGCGCCCAGAACGCCGTGGATCAGGCCTGGCTGGATCCCGGCCGCTGGAACCGCAGTTCGATCCACAACACCATGTGCAGCGGCTTCTTCAGCAGCGATCGCGCCATCGCCGATTACGCCGAGCGGATTTGGAAACTCAGTCCCCAGCCCATCGCCCCCTGATCATGCAAACCTCTACCGACACCCGGCCCAGCCCCATCAACGACGCCCCCACCGCCTTCGCCGCCATCGCCCTGGCGGCGGTGTCGTGGGATGGGGTGCTCACCCAGGCGGGCACCCGCGCCCTGCGCCACACCCTCGACTACCGCCATCCGTTTTCGGATTACAGCGATGAGCGCATGGTGCGGCTGATGGATCAGCTGCTGTTTCAGCTGCGCCGGCTGGGGCCTCAGCACCTGATGGTGGAGGCTGCCGCCGCCCTCAACGCCGATCAGCGGGCCACGGCCTTTGCCGTGGCGGCGGAGATCATGCGCTCCGACGGCCGGCTGCAGCAGGATGAGTGCAACATCCTCGCCAACCTGGGCGGCGTGCTGGAGCTGGAGGAGGAGTTCCAGGCGGGGCTGATCGCCGCCATGGGCGTGCTGCACGCCGATCTGGTGTAGGGGTGGGCTCGCGCCCCCCTCAGGTGAGCTCGTCTTCCACGTTGGCGCGGATCAGGCAGTCGGCCTGGGGATAGCTCACGCACAGCAGGGCGAAGCCCTGCTCGATCTGGTCGTCGTCGAGGAACGATTGATCGGCCTGATCCACCGCGCCGCTGAGCAGCTTGCCGGCGCAGGTGCTGCAGGCACCGGCCCTGCAGGAGTAGGGCAGATCCACGCCCGCCTCCTCGGCGGCATCAAGGATGTAGGCGTCATCGGGGCAGGGGAAACTGCCGCCGCCTTCGATCTGGATGGTGTAGGTGGCCATGGTGTGGGGTCAGGCCAGGGGTTGGGGGAAACGCACGGTGCGCCAGCCACCGCTTGTGGTGCTCACCTCCACGCCGATGGCGCGGGCCTGGCTGGCGGCCAGGTTGCCGCACCAGGCCAGGGCCTCCTCCAGGGCGGCGTCGAGGCTTTCATAGAGGCCATCGAGCTGGGGGTGGGGTTGCAGGGCCGCGTCAATCAGCCGGTAGCGGCGGCTCACCGGAGCGGCCAGGAGCTGTAGGTGGGTCATCTCAACACTCTCCGAATCACGCCCCCTGATCCTGTTCGCGTTGCAGCGGCTGCGGATGTGCCGCGGGACACGGTTTGGCCATTTGGCCCCGGGTTCGGTGGCGGTGAACACAGTTGGGGGCCGGAGGGGCGCGTTCAGTGGCAGCTCTGCAGCGCTGGCCCATGCCCACCGACCTGTGCGGGCTGAGCCTGCTGCGGGATCCCGCCTGCAACAAAGGCACCGCCTTCAGCCTGGAGGAGCGCCGGCGCCTGGGGCTGGAGGGGCTGCTGCCGGCGCGGGTGGAGAGCCTCGAGCAGCAGGTGGAGCGTTGCTGGCAGGCCTTCCAGGGGCTGCGGCACCCCCTGGAGCAATACGGCTATGTGGAGGCGCTGCGCCTGAGCAACCTGGTGCTGTTCCACCGCTTCTTGGCGGAGCATCTGCGGGCGGTGCTGCCCATCGTGTACACGCCCACGGTGGGGGCGGTGATCCAGGGGTTCAGCCGCAGTTATCGCACGCCGGTGGAGGGGGTATTTCTCAACGCCGATCAACGGGGCCGGCTGCGGCAGGTGCTGCAGGCCTCGGTGCACACGCCGGTGGATCTGGTGCTGGTAACCGACGCCGAAGGCATCCTCGGCATCGGCGACCAGGGGGTGGGCGGCATCCACATCTGCCAGGGAAAGCTGGCGGTGTACACCCTGTGTGCGGGGCTTGATCCGCGGCGGGTGCTGGCGGTGAGCCTGGATGTGGGCACCAACCGCCCCAGCCTGCTCGAGGATCCGCTCTATCCGGGCCTGCGGCAGCCGCGGCTGCAGGGCGATGCCTACCTCGCCTTCGTGGATGAATTCGTGGCGGCGGTGGCGGCGGAGTATCCCGGGGCCTGTTTGCACTGGGAGGATTTCGGCACGCAAACGGCGCGGTTGCTGTTGGATCGGCACCGCTGGAGCCTGCCCAGCTTCAACGACGACATCCAGGGCACCAGCGGCGTGGCCAGTGCGGCCCTGCTGGCGGCCTGCCGGGGGCTCAACCAGCGGCTGAGCGAGCAGCGGATCGTGATCTTTGGGGCGGGCACCGCCGGCTGCGGGATTGCCGAGGGGTTGCTGCGGCTGCTGCAGGCGGAGGGGCTCAGCGCCGCAGAGGCGCAGCGGCGGATCTGGGCCATCGATCGCCAGGGGCTGCTGCTGCAGGGGATGCCCGGGTTGAGCGGCATGGCGGCACAGCTGGCGCGCGACCCGGCGGAGATCAACGGCTGGGGCCGCAGCGCCGATGGGACCATCCGCCTGGAGCAGGTGGTGGCGGAGGTGCAGCCCACGGTGCTGATCGGCACCTCCACGGTGCCCGGCGCCTTCCACGAGCCCTTGGTGCGCACGATGGCGCGCCATTGCCCGCGGCCGGTGATCCTGCCGCTCTCCAACCCCACCACCCTGGCGGAGGCCTCACCGGCCGATCTGCTGCGCTGGAGTGAGGGGCGGGCGCTGGTGGCCACCGGCAGCCCCTTCCCGCCGGTGGAGGGGCGGGTGATCGGGCAGTGCAACAACTGCTTCCTGTTTCCGGGGTTGGGGTTTGCGGCGGTGGCGGTGGGGCTCACCGCCATCACCGACGGGATGATTGATGCGGGCCTGCAGGCCCTGGCGGAGCGGATCCCCGCCAGCCGTGATCCCCAGGCTCCCCTGATGCCGGCGTTGGAGGAGGCCCCCGCCGTGGCCCGCGCCGTGGCGCAGGCGGTGGCGCTGCAGGGTGTGCGGGAGGGCCGCGCCAGCCTGGCCTCCTGTGCCGATGAGGCGCTGCAGCGGCTGGAGGCGGCGCACTGGCGGCCGGTTTACCCGGCCGCGGCCCCCTGAAGCCCCTGCGCCATCAGCGCACGAACAGCACTCTTGGTAGGTGGGGAGTGATCCGATTGGCAAGATCCAAAGCCTGACAGGGCTTTTGCCGACAGAGACCAGCGATCTAGCGCAATTGTTTAGTGCAGAATCGCTACCCCACCCGCATCCAAGCCGCCAGCAGCCGCACCCTGTTCTCCTCACTGATCAGGGCGCCATCCACCGCACGAACCAGTGTCAGATCAAATTTGA
>Ga0194120_10001005_pt1 | contig 52618 bp, 62 predicted proteins | sample TA2MahCa65mmetaG_FD_148642 | JGI IMG/M metagenome (GOLD analysis project Ga0194120, IMG submission 148642) | Freshwater microbial communities from Lake Tanganyika, Tanzania - TA2015019 Mahale Deep Cast 65m | ecosystem: Environmental > Aquatic > Freshwater > Lake | place: Tanzania: Lake... | reverse complement strand
AAGACCAATTTTGTTTCCTTGTTGTTCAACAAACCAAACATTATTCTTATCATCAGAAGTCATAAACTGTGTAAACGACTGTGCGGTTGGTAGCTCTACTTCAATCAAATTATCATTTTGCGGATCATAAACTCCCAATCTATCTACAGTATGCTGGGCAAACCAAATGTTTCCATACCTATCTTGTGTCATGCCAAACGGCAACGAATTAGAATCTGGCACAGATACTTTTTCAAAAGTTTCAAGTGCAGTATCAAATCTTACAACACTTAGTCCTGCATGCTCAGCTATCCACAAGTTTCCATCTGTATCAAAGAACAATGCTTCAGGTGATTTTAGCGGAGTTTTTGGCACAAACTCTCTAATCTGTGTAGTCTGTGTATCTAAAACACCAATCTTTCCTGCCTGTGATTCTGTAAACCACAAGTTGCTCTCGGCATCTAGTAAGAGTGCGAAAGGTCCGCCAGATTCGGTTGGAATTGGATATTCTTCAAACGTTTTAGCATCTTGATCATACTTTATCAATACATTTTTGTCAAAAACGGCAATCCAGATGTTGTCTTCAAGGTCTGATTCTAATCCTACTATAACACCATCTGTATTAAGCTGGACTAGCTCAATTTTCTCTGTACTAGGATCAATATAGCCAACTTTTTTGCTTGGCGGGTCTGTAAACCAAATCTTTCCTTGACTATCCATAGCAAGCATTACAGAGACCTGTCCATCAAATTCAAAGGATTCAAACTCTTGATTCTCTAAACTAAATTTCCATATTCTTGGCTTTGATGGGTCGCTAATCCAGATAGAATTTTTCCCATCAAAGAAAGGATAAAGCGGCTTTGCAGCTTCAGGAAACTCGTACTCTATTATTTCGGTTTTTAGTTGCTCCAGTCTTGGCTTGACCAGTATATCCAAAGTTGTTACCTCGTTTGCATTTTGTGTGCGCAACACTTCAATTTCGATTTGCCAGCTGCCAAAAAATCCAAACGTCAAATCTCCCTCATACCGTATAGTAGAACCACTTTCGTCTTTGATCTCATTTACTATAACATCAATTGGTGCAATGTTTCGTTGTGGATTTGATACTTTGATCTTTAATTCACTAATATCACTTAGAGGATTTCCATTAAAATCAGAAACTGCAACAGAAATTGTATTTGTCCCACTTGAAAATGGTGTTATAGAAACATCAAATCTAGCTTGGTCTGAAAACTGACTAGTTGAAAAACCATATGTTGCTTGTTGAGCTTGCACTGGATTAATCTCACCAGCTGGAAGAGAGCCATTTACCAAAAGTGCGACAACGCCAAGAAGTGCTATTCCAAGTGTAGACTCAATTTTTAATGATTTGCCTAGCCTTTTGTGCACAGAAATTGAATCTGATTTTAGATTTTTTTCGCCACTTTTTTGAATTTTAAACTGGTTATAGCCGCCGATTCCTATCATAAAGGCAGCAATTGCAATTTTTGCAATAATCAGCATACCATAGGTTGACTCTGCAAGCAAGCCTACATCGCTTTCTAAAAACCATAAAAGAAGTGGTCCTACTATTATTATCACACCAACAGAAATTACAAACAAAATAGAAAATCGTGGAATCAAAGAAAGCGAAAATTTTTCTTTTCTTGTCTCATCAAGCTTTGAAAGCGTGGGAAGTAAAGCAAATCCAAAAAATATGATACCACCTATCCAGATCGATGCAACCAAGTTATGCACATAATCAAGCACTATAGCAGGCTCGTGCTCACTTGCAACACCATGACCAATCATTGTTGTAGTTGCAATCAATGCAAGTGAAACCACCAAAATTGAAATCTGTCCCTTTATTGTGAGCCTTGGTTTGCGCTCTATTGTAAACCATAAACCAAGCAGAATAATCGTTAGAACCATTCTAATAATCCATGTACTGCCAAATGAAGTCTGAAGAGCCTCTACTGCAGATACTTGTAAGCGTAGGGTCTGAACAAAAAGCATCAAAATGTTTGATGCAAACACAATGATCATGCCAAATCCAATTAATTTCATAAAATTATGATGAAAGGTTTGTTCGATTTGTTCTAATTTTTCAAGTTTTCTTTTTTGTAAATTCCAAATTAACAAAGACGAAATTACAGCGCCAAGTACAATTGTCTGCCCTACAAGACCTGGATACCTGGCACCAGCTTCTGGGAAAAATAATGTCTCTGAGCTACCTTGTTGCTCAATTAGACTGGTATCTATTCTTACATTTCCTACACCAAAAACAAAGGCATAATCAACTAGGTGACCATCAATTTTTGATAATACTTTGCTTGTAACAGTATAGACGCCTTCTTCTAGTGGTGGTACTGTAACTACAAGCGAGTCTTCGCCTTCAAAATATGCTGTGTCTTTGTTATCGATTTGGTTGCCACTGTTATCAAAAACTTTAAGCTCACTAAAATCAACCTCTAGTGCTTCAGAGTAGTGAACAACTATTTGTGTAATACCGGGAGAAACATTAGATGACTGGGCAGGATCCGTTGATTCTGTAAATGGATGTGCATAAGCAAGAGGAAATCCAACACTTGAAATTAATAATAAAACAAGCAAAAATTTCTTCATAATTTTTTAAATCACACTTGATAATTTAAACAATTGAAAAATTTGATGTTTGTACCATTTGCGTAAAGATAATAACACGTTATGATAGCTGCAAGCTGTGAATCGTTATCTACTCACAACCATGGCACTTTTACTTTTTAGCTCAGCATTTGGTATAGCATTTGGGCATAAGACAGTAAATGTAGAGCAATACGAGATAATAGTTGGCTGGGGCATAGAGCCTCCTATAGTAGGTCTTAGAAATTCTATAACGTTTGAAATAAGTGAAATTGAATCAGAAAGCGTCAAGTCTGGCGTGATAAACGCTTTCAAAAACCTACAAGCAACTGCCAAGTTTGGCGGTATAACAAAAACACTTGATATCAACTCTGATCCAAGACCTGGACACTATTTTTCCGATATAATTCCAACAAGAACTGGCACAATTGAAATTGATTTGAAAGGAGAAATTAATGGTGTAACAGTAGATGTTTCTGTACCGGTTGAAGCCGTTGAAAGTACCGCAGTACTTGACTTTCCTCCAAGTACAGGCACATCTGGGCAAGATGTTAACGCATTAAAAAATGCCATGTCATCACTTCAGCAAGATGTTTCTGATATTAAATCAAAAATTGGTAGTATAGATACAAGCTCAGCTAGCTATAACGTCGAGTCTGCATACAACTTTGGCGTTTTTGGCCTAGCACTTGGTACAGCTGGCGTAATCTTGGCGATAATTGCCATGATAAAAAGAAAATAAGATTTGGAAGTTTAGATTCTTGGAATTATTTTTGATCTTGCTGTCATAGCAATGATGCTTACTATGGCAATACCAAGTATCATAACTGCGATTGTTCCAAATTCTGGAACTACTGTGAACATAACTACATCGCCCATTGGTCCTGTCCAGTTTGCTTCATCACCAGGAAATCCAATTCCAAGAATTGTTACCGTGACATCAACAGGATCACCAGAGCTTAGAGCAGCTGTTGCATGTTCAACACTTGCCATATGTTCATGTGCACCCATTGCCTCAAGCACTGTAGTACCGCCTTGTGTTGCAGTAATTTCATAGTTTATGTGTTCTATCACACTACCAGTTGCAGCATCCATGAATTCTACATGGAGTGATAATACTTCACCTGCTGTTGGAGTACCTGAAGAAACTGTTACCTTTACAGTACCATCAGATGACATACCTTCAACCATAGTGCTTTCCATCATTTCTTCTTCCATATGTTCTTCCTCTTCAGCCATTGCTTCTTGCACAATCACTGTTCCTACCATCCAGGGATGAACCATACAAAAGTACGGATATTCACCTGCAGCATCGAACTTGTGTGAGAATGTATTACCAGCCATAAGGAGACTGCTATCAAATACAGTTCCTACATTATCTGGATCCACACTAAGATCTCCATTTGTAACTGTATGTGGTAAAGTATCATCGTTTGTCCATGTTACTTGTCCACCAACATCGATAGTTACTTCATATGGAATGAAGCATTCATTTGTTGCTGCACATGCATCAGTAGAACCTGATCCAGGTGGGTTTGATACTTCTGCAGTCATATGATCTGCAAAAGCTGTTGGAGCAGCAATTACGCTAGCCATAACAGCCAAAAAGACGAAGATTGTACCAGTTGTTGTAATCTTCATTGATGTTGGTTCTAAAGTAGGCACATTAAAACCCTTTGATCGTTTTTCAAAAATTGCCAGTTATTTTTTGATAACATGGGATATTTTTGTTATTAGTAAGGCAGGAACAACAAAATACATTCCAAAATTTAATAAAATAACTCCGATCCCATATCCTAACATCTCAGATTCTGTATCAATGTCAACATACTGTAGCACTGATAATGATGATAGTAACGGTGTTATTGCAATCTTTACAGTTTCCTTAAACATTGGATTTTGTCTTTCAAGGTCAGCTACTGCTGGTGAGAATGAATAGTAGAATGAGTTGAATGCAGTCATAAATGATGTACCAGATGCAGTTGATAGTACAGTGTTGTCTCTTATTTCTCGCAAGAACTGGACCTGTGGTGCAAGCTCAGAGCCAAATGCAGCAGTAGCAATTAGACAACCACCATTTTGTGGTCCGTTGCTTGTCTGTGCCTCAGCTACTGTAAACTTGAATGATACAGTTTCTAGTGGAATAGGTTGAAAAAGTATTCCTTCAATCTCAATTAATGCAAAATAATCACCAGCTGTATTTACTTCAATAGGAATTTTTACTGAACCCTCTCCAGTATGAGTAAGAGGTATGGGACCAAAGACTGTTTGACCTTCACTTGTAACAGTTACTCTGTAATCGATATGTTGTTGAATTTCGTTAGTTTTTGTATTAAGAAAATCAATTTGCAATTTTGCAGTATCGCCAGCAAATAATTCAGCTGGAATTGTAGTAAAACCCACATTGAGTGTTCCTTGATCTGTTGGTAATACTTGAGGAATATTTGGTATTAATTCACTTTGAGCAAATGCAGGATAGAAAACAAGAGGCAATAAAATCAAAAAATATTGAAATCGCAACAACGTTTTGATTTTTTTAGTACATAATAAAATTTGTACCATATTATCACTAACTGTAATTTGTAGCGTTTGATAATTTCATCGTATATTTAAATAAGGAATTACGACAAAATCAATCATTGTATAAACTGATTATTCTGTTTTCACTAGTAGGACTTTACTTTATTCCATTGATTGCAAATGATGTGTATGGTCATGGCTTGGGCATGGATATGGCAGCACCAATAAGTTTTGCAGGAATGGATGTTACTGTCAGTACAATTCTAAACCCACCAGATATCACAGTTGGTGATCTTATCAATGCTAACATGGCAATACGATTTTTTGACACAAAAACAGATCAAAATCTAAAAAGTGTCACATATAGGGTAGAGATTTGGCGCAGTGGCGAGCTGTTAGCTAGAAACCTATTTTATGATGCAGATGGCGAGCTAAACGTAAAACTAAGACCAAAAAGTGGTTGTACCGAGGTTGAGCTGTGGAAATGTTCTACATACTATGGATTTCCAGACCCAATAAGCGGTGGTCTGACTTCACAAGGCAGTGAAGTTCCAGTCATTACAGGTCCTATTTTTGACAAAGGCGGTCTGTATAACATCAAAGTCCACATAGAAGGAGCAAGTAGTCCTAAAACGCAGGTAGCTGAGGTTCTAACTTATGATACATTTGTAAGCATTGCACAAGAACAAGACTTTTTCATCAAAACTGCACAAGCACAACAAATTCCAGTAAGTGTGAAAACTTACTATGATGATGTTGAAAATTTCAAATTTGATACAAAGGACAGCTCAATTTCCTTTGATATGCCATTTAATTGGGATCCAAACTATGTAAAAACAGTTCAAGTAGTTCATGAAGAGATCCATGTTCCAAAAAGTTTTACTGCTTATGCTGAAGGAAAACAGTTCAAGGGTTTAGTAGATAATGTCGAAGTAGACAAGAGAGTTTTGCTAATTGATCCGTACTCATTTGAAGATTTGAACGTAATTCATTTTCTAGTATCTGGAACTGAATTGCAAAGAATCAACAACGAACTAGGTATGTCACACCATACTGGTAAAATAATGTCATTCAAGCTTGTACCACAAAGTCAAGTATCAAAAAATTCATTTGAAATAAAATTTGATTCTGATGCAATTGCACTCATATCATGGGACAGTAGCTATGGGGCAGGAGATAAAATCCCATTTGAGATTTCATTTTTTGATGAAAGTGGAAAACTTCTCAAAAACATACACTATGGATTTACAATAACTGACAAAAACGGCAAGGAGCTATATGCCAACGTAGGAACAGATCCAAAAATGCCAGGAATTATGGCAAGCGAAGGAATTGATGTTCAACAGCTTACAATTCCCTTACAAGATATTCACAAAATCAATTTAGCGATTTTTGGGCAAGGAATATACTATGATCAAAAATATGCTGGCATCGCAAGTGGAATTTTTGAAGTTGGTCCAAGCACACCTACTAAACCAAAGGAAATTGCCATACCAATTTGGGTAAAGAATAACGCAAAATGGTGGTCAGGTGGAACAATTGGAGACTCTGACTTTATTTTAGGAATTCAATACCTGATTAACCAAGGAATCATGAAGATTCCTCCAACAACAGCCGGAACTGGAACAGCAACAAACATGATACCAATTTGGGTAAAGAATAACGCAAAATGGTGGTCAGAAGGCACAATTTCTGATCAAGACTTTGTATCAGGAATACAATACTTGATCACAAACGGAATAATCCAGATCAAGTAGAACATAATAAATTGCATAGCAAGAAACTCACTCTATTGAGACTAGAATTTTTACTAATTATTTCAGCACTGTCGATATTATCACTGACAAATCTTGTATTTGGTCACACCGTTGATTCTGTTGGAGACTATAGACTAGAGATTGGATGGATGAATGAACCAGTAGTTTCTGGGGAAACAAATGGAATTGAACTGTTTGTTAGTCCACTTGATCCAAATCTAAAACCAGAAGATCAAGAATTTAAAAATGGAATTTCAGGACTAGAAAAAAAACTAAAGATACAGCTTGTCTATAACGATCAAAAAGTAACACTGCCTCTTTCTGCGGATCATAACATTCCAGGCAAATACTATACATTTGTTGATCCTACACGGGCTGGCTATTACCAAGCTAACATCCTAGGAGAAATTGATGGAACTAGTGTAAGCATCTCAATGCATCCGCCACGAGTTGAAAACAAAACCTACTTGGCATTTCCAACAAAACCAAATGAAGAGATCCTAGCAGAACAAGAATCGCTTCGCAGTGAAATAAACCAAATCAAGCAAACTCTTGCTAGAATTGAGAATTCTAATCAAAATACCACCATTTCATACATTGCAATAGGACTTGGGATAGCAGGAATAGTTATTGGGTCGGTTGCTTTTTCTAGGAGAAAATAAAACAGTCGTACAATGCTTCCACTACGAGATGAAAATCCTCACCCACGAGGATACAAACCAGTACTTACAATCCTCTTAATCATAATCAACGTTATCGTATTTGCATATGAGGTAGCATATACTGGCCAGTTTTTCGAGTTTACAAACGAGCAAACATTTGAGTTATTCTATGATTGGGCGACAGTTCCTGACTGTGTTACTGGTTCTGCTCAAGTATCTGTTGACTTTGGTATGGGATCACTACAAGTCTCCTGCCCGCCAATGCCACTGACTACACTAATCACGTCGATGTTTATGCATGGTGGCCTGATGCATCTTGGTGGAAACATGCTTTTTTTGTGGATATTTGGAGATAACATTGAGCTCAAGTTTGGCAAGGCCAAATTTCTTGGAATTTATTTGGTGTGGGGTGTGGTTGCAGGCCTTGCACACATTGTTGTAGAACCAACAAGTCCTATACCTGCAGTAGGTGCATCTGGCGCAATATCTGGAGTGCTTGGAGCATATCTTGCGATGTTTCCTCGCGCAAAAATTACGACATTTTTGATGATGGGATTTTTCTGGAGAATGATGCACATTCAAGCAAAATGGTTTTTGCCTTTCTGGTTTATCTTCCAAAACGTTTTGCCATTTTTGGTTGGAGGCTTTGGTATTGCAGGTGGGGGGGTAGCGTACATGGCCCACATTGGCGGATTTGTAGTAGGACTTGCATGTGGAATGCTGTACAAAAAAACACATGGCTCTGACTTTACATATGGTACAAGATATGGATGGAAAGGAGATTACTGATTAGGAATAAATCACACCATACTTTGGTGTATTCATGCCGTTGATCACAGTTTCACTGTATCCTGGAAGAAGCCAGCAACAAAAAGAAGAGTTTGCAAAGGCAGTAACAAAATCAGCAGTTGAAATTCTCAAAACAAAAGAAAATCACGTAATTGTTGTTTTTGACGAAAACCCAAAAGAAAACTGGTTTATGGCAGGAAACCAGCTGTAATTCTTTTTATTTTATTCATTTTTACAAAACATGATGACAAAAATTGCCATAGTACAATTCAAGGCATCAACTGACAAAAATAAAAACCTGACAAAAATTCTAAACTATATCAAAACTGCAGCAAAAAGAGGCGCAGATCTTTGTGCATTTCCTGAATTTATGATGTTTTACACAAATTCATCGCAATCGGCTGCAGAGCTTGCTAAACAGGCGGAGACAGCAAACGGAGAATTTGTAAGCTCAATTAGTAATGCTGCAAAAGAAAACTCGATTTTTGTTGTAGGAACTTTTTATGAAAAGAGCAGGAAAAAAAATCGTGTTTATGATACTGCATTTCTTGTAGGAAAATCAGGCAAAATACTATCAACATATCGCAAAATCCACCTTTATGATGCACTAGGATTCAAAGAATCACGCAAACTGACAGCAGGATCTAAAATTACTAGGCCAGCAAAAACAAGCTTGGGCAAACTAGGAATGATGATCTGCTATGATCTAAGATTTCCTGAAATGTCTCGCATCTTGGCATCATCAGGATCTGAGGTCTTGGTTGTACCATCTGCTTGGGTAAAAGGAAAAAGAAAAGAAGAACACTGGCTGACAATTAACAAGACTCGTGCAATTGAAAATGGATGCTATGTAGTTGCACCTGATCAAGTAGGAAACATTTACTGTGGAAGAAGTATTGTAGTTGATCCTTATGGCAAGATAATACTTGACATGAAAAAGCGCCAGGGAATTGGAATTGTAAACATATCACTTGATGAGCTCAAAAAAACAAGAAAGGCTCTTCCCTTACTACAGAACAGAAGAACTGATCTCTACAATAATTTTAAAATCTAGAGTTTTCTGCTCTGGCAAACAAAATTTGAACATTGTCTTGACCACTTTTGTTTTCTGCTGTAACGAAACAACACAATAGGCCACAAACACAGCTCACAGCGAATTTTTGTTGCACGAAGCTTGGCTTTTTGCAAAAGAGGCGAAGATGCACGACAGCCATTATAATAATTTGAACAGCCCATGAATCGTTTTCTTGTTGTACGTGAACGAATTACCATTAGCTGGCCAACATGACACTGTGGACAGTCAACTAGTCCATTTTTTGGTGAATTTGTTCCTAAAATTATATACTTTTTCTTTTTTGAAGACCAAGACAAGTATCCATTCTTATCAAAATACTGCGCAATCTCGCTTCTAAACATATTAGCTTTCTTTTCTGTTGACTTGACAAAATTTCGGGAACTTGTCACATCAACTGGAATAACTTGAACTGTGTTTTGTTTCAATGATTTATCTCATCAAAAATGGTTGAAGAATTTTTATAGGGATTCTTGTCAGCGACAATTGTGGAAAAGGTTTGTGTTATTGGTGCAGGAAGCACCAAATATGGCAAATTACAGGAAAGCATTTCAGACATTACCGTTCAGGCGTCTGTTGACGCAATAGAAAGTGCAGGAATCGAACCAAAAGAAATCGATGCTGGCTATATCTCAAATGTTTTTGGTGTTGCAGACAAGCAGGTACACTTGGGTCCTGTAGTAATGAGCAACCTAGGAATATCTGAAAAGCCATCATTATCAATTGAATCTGCATGTGGAAGCGGATCTGTTTCATTTAGAGAAGCATTTGCAAACGTTGCAGGTGGATTTTATGATGCAGTATTAGTTACAGGAGTTGAAAAAGTAACTCATACAGGTACAGAGTGGACAACAACATACTTTTCTTATTGCTCTGATTTTTTTTATGAGGGCCAAGCAGGTGCATCATTTCCAGGACTGTTTGCATCCATGGCACGAGCATACTTGACAGAATTCAAAGCAACTGAAGAAGACTTGGCAATGGTTGCAGTAAAAAATCACGATAACGGTTTTCTTAATCCAAAAGCACATCTTCGAAAAAAAATTACAATTGATGATGTAATGAATTCTGCTGTAGTTGCAAGCCCGTTAAAGCTCTATGACTGCTGTCCATTCTCTGATGGTGCAAGTGCTGTGATTTTATGTAATGAAAAATTTGCAAAGCAGCATACAAAAAATTACATTCGTGTAATCGGATCTGGAAGGGGTGGTTCCCCTGCAGCATTGCAAGGCCGTAATCACATAACAACAATACCAAGTACCAAAATTGCAGCAGAGGCAGCTTACAAGATGGCAGGAATCAAGCCAAAAGATGTTGACTTTGCTGAAGTTCATGATTGTTTTACTATCGCAGAAATAGTTGATAGCGAAGATCTTGGATTCTTTGAAAAAGGCAAGGCAGTTGAGGCAGTACGTGAGGGTAAGACAAGACTAAATGGCGAAATTTCGATCAATCCATCAGGCGGACTAAAATCAAAGGGGCATCCAATAGGTGCAACAGGTGTGGGCCAAGTAGTTGAAGTCTTTGATCAGCTAACAGGAAAGGCAGGCGAAAGAACCGTAAAGGACGCAAAGGTTGGGCTAACACATAATTTTGGTGCAACAGGTGCAAGTTGCGCAGTTCATATTTTCCAAAGTGTATAAGTTGTCAGCAAAGCAACAGTTTATCGAATGTGCAAAGCTAGGCAAGATTCTTGCAAGAAAATGCAAAAACTGCGCCGAGCTGCACTTGGCTACAGTGTATTTCTGTCAAAAATGTGGCCATAAAGAGTTTGAAAATGTGGAACTTGAAGGAAAAGGCACAGTCGTGACTTATACAATAATTACAGTACCACCTGCCGGCTTTGAAAAATATACCCCGTACGCATGGGTTGTAGTACAACTAGGCTCAAATCTGAGAATATCAGGTTTTATGGCAAATATTGCAAAACCAGCAGACCTGCCAATTGGTTCAAAGGCCAAAATCGTGGACTTTGATGAACGTGGGATAATTCTGGAAAAACAGTAAATCAAATTTATTGTATTAATTAAAAACTTTCAAGCGGATTTTTAATAATTTGAGCAAAACAGCTTTTCTATAATGTCAGTGGAAGTAGTTTGCGGAAAATGCGGAAAAAAAGTAGCAAATATGAAAATGCTCAAATCAATCAAAGATGTGATAAGACCTTACAATAACAAATGTCCATCATGTGGACAGACACTGTCTACTGCAGAATTTTCGCTTGATGTCCAAGAAAACTGATCTAAATACTTTTCTAAATTGATCGATCCAGATCGTTGTAATTTAATGTTCTAAAAAGTTGTAACATTGTATTTTGTCATAAATCTTAATTACCTCTGATCTTTTAGACTTTGATATGGAACTTAGTGAGGAACTAGAGCCTAAGCGTGGCGGCATTTTACAATCAACATCAAAGCGCGTAAGAATGATCTTCTCTGTTATGGCAAGCCCAAACAGAATCGATATTTTAAGAATTTTAAACTCAAAGGGACCCCTGACTTATTCAGAGTTAAAGTCCCTTGCAGGATTCAAGTCAAAAAAAGAGAGCGGAAAATTTGCATATCACCTGCGAAAACTACTAAGACAATCGCTAGTAGCACTAAACAAGTCTGAAAGACGCTATACCATTACAAATCTTGGCAAACTGGTCCTAAGTCTTGCAAGACAGATCGAGGAGAGATCAATAATTGAAAGCGGAAAAATGTATGTTAGAACCTCACATGAATCAATTGAGGAATTTAATTCTCATAAAATCATCCAATCTCTGGTTCGTGAGGGTAGTTTGCCCCTTGAGCTGGCACAAAAGATAACAGAAGAAGTAGAAAATCGAATATACAAATATCAGACAACATACCTGACAGGCTCTTTAATCCGTGAGATGGTAAACTCGGTCCTTTTAGAACATGGTCATGAGGAGTATAGGAATAAACTTGCTAGACTTGGCTTGCCAGTCTTTGATATTCAGGAAATGATATCAAACGTGGATAATGTGGATGCCGGAGCCGAGGACCTCTTATTTAAGACAGGCCAGGCAGTCCTAGCCGAGCACCTGCTTTTAAATACCCTGCCTAAAGACGTGGCAGACTCGCATCTCTCAGGCGACCTTCACATCACAAATCCAGGCATATGGTCTCTATTGCCAGATACCCTATTCATCAATGTCAAGGAGCTAATCGAAGACGGCCTTGACCTAAAGGGCAAGTCTCTAGGCGTAACAAGAATCTCGTCAATTAAGGACCTTGATAACCTGATAACCTCACTATCAATGGTAATTTCCCTAGTCTCAAAGGAGGCATCTCAGGAAGTGGTAATGGATGGACTAGTTCCATTGTTATCAAAGCACTCAAAAGACATCGCAGAGCTTGAGCAAAGACTAACAAACGCCTTTTCCACTGCATCGACATCCTCAAAATATGGCAAAAGTCCAACATTTGTTTCATTTTTAATCCAATTAGGTTCTGATACAAAGCTCACCAAAGCAATCCTTTCTGCATACAAAGAATATGCAAGGATAACACCAATTCCAAAGATTGGACTGATAATTGACTATGAAAAAGGCAAAGTTGCAGACGTTTCAGATGTTCTTTCTGAAATAATAGCACTTGGCGGGCAAGTTCTCTTTACAAAAGAGCAAGCATCAAGCAGGGGAGTATTACGTGTTGACGCAAAGAACGCTGGTACAACTTCGATCAAATTACAATCCCTTTCTATTAACTTGCCAAGACTTGCATTTGAGTCAAACAAAGATGAGACCTACTTTAGAGCAAGACTGGCACTATTGATGAAACCGGCACTTTCTTCTATGTCATTGAGGAAAAAAGACGTCTCGGATCTAACAAGACGTGGACTAAACCCAATTCTTGCTAGCAACACGCAATATATGCAGCGGGGATCTGTTTCTCTAGTAATCAATCTGGTCGGATTACATGAAGCAGTCTTTAGCATTTTAGGATATGAGGGAAATAAAGAAGGAAAGGACATTCTATACAAGGTAATTGATACTGCAGTAAGTGTCGCAAAAAAGAAAGGAAAGGAAACAGGCGATACAGTTAATGTCTCTATGGTAGAAAGCGAGGGCTCTAGTAGATTTGCCACCCTAGATGGTGAAAAGTACGGTAAATCATCGATTCTTAAGACCATGAATGGCGAGTCTTATTCGGAAGGAATAGAATTTGACGCAGGCGAAGTCTCTGGCTTTTCTGCCAAAAGCGATAAAATAGTAGAATGCAATAAAATGGCAAAAATGCTTGACGGTGGCTTATTAACACGAATAAAGTTCGCAAAAGACGCCAAAGTCGATGAAATCAAGAACACAATAGAAAAGGCATCTGATTTGCTTTCCTCCTTTAAACCTGTAAAGAAGGTAGCGATCTGCGGCAACTGTGGACTAAAGGATGAGAAACTAGGCGACAAATGTCCCAAGTGCAAGTCGCCCTATATAATAAATTAAGACGAAATTCGTCATGACAAAACTTTTTTCGAAAAACCAAGAAGGACATTTAGTTACTTTTTAGAAAACTTGTAATCTTAACCACTACGAAGTTTATCATACTAGTGTAAAAGTTGTTGAGCTAAATTGGATCTTGATAAAAATTTTTTTGCCACAGAAGTTATATTCACTTGATTTCTTAGACTATTTCGGGAGATATTTATGGCAGATTTTTCTCAAATAGAAGACTCGATCGTTGAAATTCGCAAACGAAATGGAAAAACGATGAATTTCAACAAAGACAAAATTACAAACGCCATATACAAGGCGATTGGAGCTACTACGGGCGAAGCAAACCGTGGTTTAGCAGAAGAATTAACAGATGGTGTTTTGAAAAAACTACTAGAGCAGGGCTTTTCTGCATCAAACACACCAAGCGTTGAAGATATTCAAGATATAGTAGAATCTACGCTAATTGAACGAGGTTATAGCGAAATAGCCAAAGCCTACATTCTGTATAGACATGAGCGACGCAAACTAAGAGACGACAAAATGAAGGTACTAAACACCAAGTCTCTTGATCCTGTAGCAAAAAAGTTTGATCTCAATTGTTTGAGAGTACTGGCATCAAGATACCTTATGCGAAATAACAAAAACGAAATCACTGAAAGCCCAGAAGCCATGTTTGAGCGGGTTGCAATCTTAGTAGGGATAGGAGATGTCCTGTATGATAGCAAGGTCTTTTCAGTTGAAGGCAACATAAAGCAGGATATAGAAGAAGCAAGAAAGTATCTTGAAAAACTTGGCGACTTTGATTATAAATTCAAGATCGGCGAATATTATCTAAACAAGTGGCACTTTAGAGGACTGATAAATCACTACATCAGTCTTGCAAAGAAAGGCCAGATGAAGCTAAGCTTCAAAGAGCTCTTGACAATGATCGCATCAAAGAAGCTTGATGACTATGCTGACAAGATAAGAGAATACATGGAACTGATGACAGCACAAGACTTCCTTCCAAACTCGCCAACTATGATGAATGCAGGCGGCCGTCTAGGCCAGTTATCTGCCTGCTTTGTTCTTGACATGCAAGATGACATGGAAAGAATCATGAAATCAACGTCAGATGCAGCACTAATCTTCAAGTCAGGCGGTGGAGTTGGAATAAACTACTCTGATCTGCGCCAGGAAGGAGACATTGTAGCATCAACGTCTGGCGTCGCTTCAGGACCTGTCTCCTTTATGAATATCATAAACACAGTCACCGAAGTTGTAAAGCAGGGAGGCAAACGTCGAGGTGCAAACATGGGAATCTTGGAGGCATGGCATCCAGACATTGAAAAATTTGTCACAAACAAGACACAGGCTGGCATCTTGGAAAACTTTAACGTAAGCGTTGGAATATGGGAGGACTTTTGGAATGCGCTCGTAAACACCGAAGACGGCAAATACATGTTACGCAATCCTCGCGACAAGTCACCTGTCCGTGAAATTAATTCACATCAGCTAATTGATCTGATAGCACTGTCAGCATGGAAGAGTGCAGAACCAGGCCTGATCTTTTTTGATCTGATCAACAAATACAATGTATTTGCAAAGGCAAGGGGTATGCCACTGCGTGCCACAAACCCATGTGGGGAGCAGAGTCTCTATCCATACGAGTCATGCAACCTTGGCTCTATCAATCTTGCAAATCTTGTAAAACGAAAAGCAGATGGACAGCATGAGTTTGACTGGCAACGATATGAAGAGACTATCAGAAAAACTACAAGATTTCTTGACAACGTAATTGACATGAATCATTACCCTGTCCCAGAAATCGATGTTGCATCAAAAGATTCGCGACGAATTGGACTAGGTGTCATGGGAGTTGCAGATCTACTCTACAAGCTTAGAATTCCATACAACTCAAAGGAAGGATATGAATTCCAATCAAAGCTAGCTGAGGCACTTTCGTATTATTCCATGGAAGAAAGCGTTGCCTTGGCAAAATCAAGAGGCGAATTTCCGTTATGTCCAAAAACAGAATATCCTGAAGGAAAAGTTCCTATCGCAGGATTGTATGAAAAATCAAAAGAAGAACACTGCCATGACTGGGATGCGCTAATCTCAAAAATAAAAAGACATGGAATTAGAAATGTCCTTACAACAACTGTTGCCCCAACAGGCACTCTATCTATGATAGCAGACTGTTCAAATGGAATGGAGCCAACATTTGCACTTGTTTTTGAAAAGCGGGTAACTGTTGGAAGATTCTTTTACACAAACAAAATCTTTGAGCAAGTCCTCAAGGATAATGGCATGTATAGCGAAGAAATCCTTGCAAAAATTGCAGACAATTATGGCTCTCTTAGAGGAATCCCAGAAATCCCTGAATGGATGCAAAGAGTCTTTGTTACAGCAATGGACATTCACTGGGCAGACCACCTAATGGCGCAATCTGTATGGCAGCTCTGGATTGGCAACGCAATTGCAAAAACAATTAACATGCCACACGATGTTTCAGCAGACGACGTCAAGGCAGCATATCTTTTGGCACACGAAATGGCGCTAAAAGGCATCACAGTATACCGTGATGGCTCACGACACCAGCAGGTACTTCACATGACAAGTGAAAATGCAGAAAAAAACTTTGAGGTAAGACCAAGCAACTTTGTTACAGACTATATCACACACAACATCAAGAACTCTTACATCCGAACCCAAGTTGATAATGCACTACGACTAAAGACTCCAGAAGAAACACCACAGCAAAGCAGCGTAATCGAAGAAACAAAAGAAGAGAACCTATGTCCTACATGCAAAAACAATCTTGTCTTTGTTGAAGGATGCACTATATGCATAGAATGCGGCTTTAGCGGCTGTACTTCTGGCTAGTCCATCACAACTTTTTTACTACCTTTTCTTCTGCCAACATCATTGAACAAAAAACTAGTTGGTGGAGTAGGAGCAATAGCAGCCGCAGCTGTCATAGCAATTACTGTAGTTTTAACAATTGATTTTGAAAATGACGATACAGTTCCATTAACTACAAATCAAAATCTTGGCCTTGTTGTAAATACACCAGCAGCTGCAACTACACTTGAAGAGCTAAACCGCGTCTATGAGCAAGCAGCAACAACTGGAGTTGGAAGAAACAATCTCTACATGTTTTGGAATATTTTGGAGCCAGAAAAGGACAAGTTCAATTTCAAAGAATCTGATGTCTTGATGAGCTTTAGTAAAAAAAATAACATGCAGGTAACGCTATTTTTTTCTGTAGTAAATGGACCTGCACTTGGACCCTTCCCTGACTGGATGGGACGACAGGCACTAACAGAAAGCCTTGCAGACAATACTGTACGAGTTCTTGATGTTGTACTATCAAGATACAACATAATTGATACTGTCATAATTGGTGCAGAAATAGAGGAGCACTTTAGATACAACGAGGGCGGAGTTGAAAACTATAAGCACTTTTTTGATATCGTATATGAAAAAATCAAGCAAAAACATCCTAACGTAAAAATTGGAAGCTCATTTGCGCTACATGCTGTATTTAACAAGAATCTAGAAAGTCTAGTAAGTGAGCTTGGCATGGGCGATTTTGTTGCCTTTTCATACTTTCCAGTAGACAGCCTAAATGAGATATCAAAAACGCCATACGAGGCACAAACTGATCTGGAAAAAATATTTGATTTGGTTCCTGACAAAAAAGTCGCCTTATTTGAGATAAGCTGGAGTACATCTGATTTTGTTAATGGGAATGAAAATGATCAGACAGAATTTTTAAAAATCGCATATGATTTCTATAGGAAAAACAAGTCAAAAATTGAATTCTTTACATGGTACAGACAATATGACAGACCAGAAGGAACATGTTTTCCAGACCAGCAAGAAAGTATTGAATCACAAATTACTGTTGGCGGTGGCTCTGGCATGGGAAGCAGCGAGTTTGTGATAGAGCGGCTTGGATATTACTTGTGCAATGCAGGACTAGTCGATGTTAATGGAACACCAAAGCCTGGCTGGTCAGAATTCAAAAAACAAATACAACAATAATTTATGCTCTCACTAATACTTGCCGAGTCTTCACTTGAGCTTGTTCCAAAAGAACTCCAAGCTCACAACTCTATAGTATCACATTGTAAAAAAGTTGGTAAAAAGCCATCTGAGATCCTACTTGACAACTCGTGGCACTTTGCTGCCATGAAAGGAATAAAAAATGAACTCAAAAGGGGCAGACCAGATCTAGTACACATCTCCTTACTTGCTGCATGCTCAACTCCGCTTTATCTTGGCAACAAGATCAGAATATACATTCATACCATAAACGACAATGTAATAGTTTTAGGAAAAGAGGTCCGCATTCCAAAATCTTACCATAGGTTTGCAGGAGTAATCGAGCAGCTATTCAAAGACAATACTGTAAAGGCTGATGATAAGACACTGTTTGAGTTAAAAGAGATGAATTTTGATCAATTACTAGACACAATAAAGCCAGAACAAGTAATTGGGCTATCAACGGAGGGGACATTAGGCACATATGAAAGCGTTGCAAAAAAGCTAGGCGACAAATCATGCATAATTATTGGAGGTTTTCAGAAAGGACATTTCTCAAACTCGATTAAAAAAAGAATTACTGATCTGATCAAAATCAATGAAAATCCTCTTGAATCACATGTTGTGATTGGCAGAATTCTTTACGAGTATGAAAAAACAATTTTTATGTAGGCCGTAAAGCCTGCTCATTTAGGCGGTTGTAGTATAGCCTGGTAGTACGCTGGCCTTCCAAGCCCGTTACCCGGGTTCAAATCCCGGCGACCGCATCTCTTATTGTCATAATTTTTAAAATCGGTACAACATTGTCTTTGTATGAAACAAGCAAGAAAAGAGATTGCACTTGAGCGAATGGAAATTTTAATCAAAAATGCATTAAGCAATGCAAAATCAAATCCAGAACTTTCACAAAAACAAGCAATGCATGCAAAAAAAATTAGTACACACTATAGAATTCAAATGCCTTATGAATTTAGAATGATGTTTTGCAAAAAATGTAAAAGCTTTATCGCACCAGGTGTAAACTCGCGAACACGGATAGGTCGCTCATCACTAAAATCGATCCGAACTACTTGCAATTTTTGCAGTCACACTTATCGTAAAGTAATAGCTCAATGATTTATAAGACCAGTAACGAGTTTGACTTTCCATGGCAAAAGTATACGACGTTCCAGCAGATTTACTGATCGAAAAATTAACAGAGATTCTAAAAAAAGAAGACATTCACTCACCTAGCTGGCTGCCATATGTAAAAACAGGTTCACACAAAGAAAGACCTCCTCAAAATAATGACTGGTGGTACACAAGATGTGCATCTATACTACGGAAAATCTATCTTCATGGTCCAATAGGCATCACCGATTTACGTAGCATGTATGGTGGAAGTAAAGCAGTTGGATATGGTGGGGCCCACCACAGACTGGCAGGCGGTGCAATCATACGTACTGCAATTCATCAATTAGAAAAATTAGGATACATAGAAAAGGTTGAAAAAAAGGGCCGTGTCATATCACGACAGGGAATGCAAAAGCTAGACAAGCTAGCAACTGAAATTTTAAACGAACTTGCTGTCAAAACTCCACACTTGAAAGTTTACTCATAATGTGATATCATGAGTCATCATGAATCTGGCGAAACAGATGATAATGAACTACGTGAAGCACAAATAGCTGCACAAAAAGAAATAATTCTAAAACAAATCCTGTCTTCTGACGCAAGACTGCGTCTAAACAATGTCAAGCTAGTCAAGCCAGAGCTTGCAAACTTGGTTGAAAACTATTTGATAAGCATGGCATCACAGGGAAAAGTACAGTCTCAGATAACTGACGACCAGCTAAAACAAATTCTTTTATCAATCCAACAACCAAAACGCGATTTTAAGATAAATCGAAGATGATCTAAGAAAATATAATTAGGGGAAACAGGGGTTTTACTCAATGAAAGCTGTAGTTTATGAAGAATATGCGCCAAATGATGATTACAAAAAAATTTTAAAAGTAAAAGATATTCCTGAACCAAAACCAAAACCAAATGAAGTAGTATTCAAGGTCAAGGCAGCAGCTTTAAACTATAATGATATCTGGGGAATGCGCGGCCAGCCTGTAGCTGTTCCATTGCCACACGTATCTGGATCTGATGCAGCTGGTGAGGTAGTAGCAGTAGGTGAGGATGTAAAGACTCTCAAGGTTGGAGACAGAGTAGTATCACATTCCAATATGTCATGTAGAGTTTGTAGTGCATGTACCGATGGTCGTGAATATGATTGTAATAACCGAACAATTTGGGGATTTCAAACAGGCCCTCTATGGGGTGCATACTCTGAGCTTACACATTTGCCTGAGGTAAATGTTCTAAAGATTCCACAAAACGTCAGCTATGAGGAAGCAGCAGCTGCTTCAATGACATTGCTTACTTCTTGGCATATGTTGGTTGGACGAGCAAAGATCAGACCAGGTCAGACAGTTTTGGTTATGGGTGGTGGTTCTGGAGTAGGAAGCTTTGGCATACAAATTGCCAAGCTGTATGGCTGTACAGTCATTGCAACAGCAAGCCCAGACAAGCTTGACAAATGTAAGGAACTTGGTGCTGACTATGCAGTTGATCACAGAAAAGAAGATTGGGATAAAGAAGTCAGAAACATAACAAAAGAAATTTCGAAAAAATTCGGCGTTTCGCCTGGAATCGATGTTTCATTTGATCATATAGGCCAGACACACTGGAACAAACAGCTTACGCTTCTAAAATATGGTGCAACACTAGTATCATGTGGCGCAACTACTGGTTATGACGCACAAACTGATCTCAGACACATATTTTTCAAAGGAACTAACATCCTAGGCTCAACTCAGGGAACCCGTGCAGAGCTAGAGCAGGGATTATTTTGGATGGGACAAGGAAAGATAAAGGCAGCAATTGATTCAATTCATTCCTTTGAAAACGCTGCAGAGGCCCACACAAAGATGTTAACTGGAAAAGGCCTCTTTGGAAAAATCTTACTGAAACCAGAAGGCGCATAAATTTTTCATGGCAAGGCTTGTACGCAGCCTCCTCTTTGTTCCAGGAAACAACTCACGCTTTTTAGAAAAAGCAAAAACATTATCTGCAGACATTGTCTGCTTTGATCTAGAAGACTCTATACCTGATAACGAAAAGAAAAACGCCCGCCACCTAGTCAAAGAGACACTAAAAAGACGCTCAGAATACACACCTGACGTTTATGTACGAATAAACTCGCCTTCCTCTGGCAAAATCGCAGACGATCTTAAAGAAATCACCACAAAAGGCATTGACGGCATTGTCATTCCCAAAGTAAACAATGCAAGTGAGCTAAAAAAAATCGAAAAAACCCTCTCATCGCTTGAGAAAAAGCAAAAACTAAAACCAATTGATCTAATGCCATCAATAGAATCAGCAGAGGGTGTAGTCAATGCATATGCAATAGCATCAGCTACAAAGCGCACCGCCGCCTTGGTTTTTGGCGTATTTGATCTACTAAATGATATGGGAATAGAATATACAAAACAAGCAGAAGGCGCAAAATATGCTAGGGCAAAAGTTCCACTTGATGCCAAGGCTGCAGGAACATATGCAATTGATGCAATATGGCAAGATCTTAAAGATGTAAATGGTCTGCGAGAAGACTGCATCACCGGAAAAAATCTTGGATATTCAGGAAAAAGCATTATTCATCCTGACCAAATACAAATCACACATCAAGTGTTTTACCCAAATAATGCAGAAATAGAATGGGCAGACAAAGTCTACAAAAAATATCTGGAAGCAACAAAGACTGGACGTGGCGCAACAGTCATTGAGGGAAAAATGATTGATGAAGTACATTACAAACGAGCAAAGGCGCTTTTACAAGCAGCAAAAAGAATAGATTAATTCATGTGTAGGCTCTGCTAGCCAACATTTTATACACCAAAGCAATCATCACATGAATATGTTCACAGGCATCGTAGAAGGAACTGGCATTATAGAAAAGATTGAAAAAAATCCAAAAAATCGTAGCGCAGTTAAAATGACAGTTGATCTAGGAAGACAAGCTGCAAATCTTGAGATTGGGCAAAGCGTAGCAATCAATGGAGTTTGTCTTACTGCAGTTAAGATTTCAAAAAATAAATGCAATTTTGAGATGATCGAAGAGACAACCAAAAAAACCTCACTTGGAAATCTAAAGACAGGAAGCATAGTAAACATTGAGCGTAGCATAAAGGCTGGCGATAGAATGGAAGGACACTTTGTATTAGGACATATTGACGGCGTTGGAATAATAAAAAAAATAGAAAAAAAACCAAAAGAAGTTAAAATCTGGTTTGATGTCCCAAAACAGCTTGCGCGATATGTTGTGGAGAAGGGCTCTATAGCAGTTGATGGGATCAGTCTTACAGTAGTTGATGCAATAAAAAATCGCATATCAGTTTGTTTAATTCCACACACCATGCAAGTTACTAACTTTCATACCAAAAGAGTAGGAGACAAAATTAATATTGAAACCGATATTTTAGGAAAATATATCCTAAAACAAACACAATAATCTACTAATTTAGTAGTAGTTACCAATTTTTTAGTAAACTTTATAATCAGAACATCAAGCATTTTGATCATGACTATATCAGAAGCAATAACATCGCTAAGAGAAGGCGAGTTTGTTTTACTACACGACTCAACTGGCAGAGAAAACGAAATTGACATGGTAGTGGCAGGTGAGCTCATCACTCCAGAACATGTCGCACGAATGCGTCAACATGCAGGCGGACTGCTATGTATGGCAATAAGCAACTCGCTTGGCGAAAAACTTGGACTAAAATACATGCATGACATTTTATCAAATTCTAACTCGTTTGATTCAAGCTCAAAAGAAATGATCATGGGGCTGGCACCATACGGAGATCATCCAACATTTTCAATCTCAATTAACCACTATCAGACATATACTGGCGTCACAGATAGGGACAGAGCACTAACAATCAGAGAAATGACAAATCTGTATAATGCAGATGATCCGCGAAGAAAGTTTGTCTCGTCTTTCAAGACACCAGGGCATGTGCCTGTTTTGATTGCAGCAAAAGATCTTCTCTTACGCAGAAGAGGACACACTGAGATGTCTGTATATCTGACAAAGCTTGCAGAGCTTAGGCCAGTTACAGCCATATGTGAAATGATGGATGCGCAAACCTATTCTGCACTATCAGTAGAAAAGGCTCAAAAATATGCAAAACAAAATGCCATTCCATTTGTTGATGGCAAAGAGCTAATCGAATACGCAAAGGTGCATTAATTCTGAATATAGCTATAGTGGCCTCGGAGTTTAACCACAAAATAACATCAAAGATGCTTGAGGTTGCACTAGAAAAAGCAGAGCATCTCAAGATTAATGTAAAATATACTTGCAAGGTTTCAGGCATTTATGACATGCCAACAATAATTGATGAGCTATTATCAAAAAACGATATTGATGCCGTAGTTACACTAGGTGCTGTAATCAAGGGCCAGACAAAACATGATGAGGTCATTGCTCACACCACTGCAAAAACACTACAGGAGCTATCAATCAAGCACAAAAAGGCAGTCTCTCTTGGCATTTCTGGGCCTGGGATGCAGGAAAGGCAGGCATATGCACGAATAAGACCTGTAGCAGAACGAGCAGTTGAGGCAGCAGTTAACACTACAAAAGAATTGCAGAGGATACGATAAGTTTGGTTCAGCTAACCATTCTCAAAATTGCCAAGTATGGCCCATGGACTCTATCGCTAGGCAGCGACAGGGAACACCAGCTACAAATGCTTCAGGCATCGCTTTACAAAGATGTACAGAAACTATTCTCTGAGAAAAATTCACTTGTGTTTTTGAATCGTGCTGATGAATTTTTTGCTATAACAAACGGATTGACGCTAGATGATCATGTAGAAATACAAAAAGAGCTTGCAAAAAACTTTGATCTCAAGCTATCCATGTCTATTGGATTTGCAAAAACTCCCTTTGAGGCAAACCTTAAAGCTCATGAGGGAAAAAAGACAGAAAATTTTTTGAACAAAGAACACAACATCTATGGCTTTGTTAACGGAAAATCAGAGCAAAAAGTAACAATCATTCATTTTGATGTTGAAAACCTGACATCAAAAAGACAAAACACGTCGCCATTTGAAATTTCGTCTATGATATTCAAGCTTTATTCAAAAATGGCGGAATTTTTTCTTGGAAAAAACTCGTTAACCTTCTTTATGGGAGGAGACAACTTTATGGTTGTATCAGATGAATCTGCAAGCAAACATGCTAAAGAATTCATCGCTCTGGCAAAAAAAGATCTTGGGGTTACATTAAACGGCGGAATAGGTACAGGAAAAACTGCACGAGAGGCAGTCAAGCTTGCGACAAAATCTCTTGATACCATACGACAAATTAGAGACTCTGGAAAAGAAAAGCCAGAAATCTATGAGCTATCATGCTTTTAAAAAATGCAAGTATTCTCTATGGCAAAGAATTACAATACATAGAGAATACAGACATTAGAATTTCAGGAAAATCTTTTAAAAAAATAAAGCAAAACCTTGCCTCAAGTCCAGGCGAAGAAAAGCTTGACTGTAGTGGGCTGGTAATAATTCCTGGATTTGTAAACGCGCACACTCACATAGGTGACTCTATTGCAAAAGACATCTCTCTAGGAAGCACAGCTGAGGCTAGAATACACCCAATACATGGAATAAAGTCAAAGATACTCAAAAACACTAAACCCGCACAGCTTGCAAATTTTATGAAAAACTCGTGCCTCTCTATGATAAAAAATGGTATTACGACCTTTGCTGACTTTCGCGAAGGCGGGCTAGAGGGAGTTTTGTTATTAAAAAAAACCATCTCAACATTTCCAATCCGTTCCATAGTACTTGGTAGAGTAGAATATTATCAAAAACAAAAAGAAATCACACAAAACACCTCGCTTGCAAAATCAAAACAAACGGAACTAGCTGCAATTTTACAAAACTGTGATGGGATAGGAGTCAGTGGTGCAAACGAGTACAGCGACTCTGTCTTAAAATATTATTCTGGGACAAAAAAAATCCGTGCAATCCACTCTGCTGAGACAAAACAAAGCTGTATCACATCAAAAAAAATGACTGGAAAATCTGAAACACAACGAGCCCTTCTCTTAAAGCCTCACCTTTTGGTTCACATGACACATGCATCAAAAAAAGACCTTTGTCTCTCTGCAAAAAAAACAAGAGGCATTGTAGTATGCCCGCGCGCTAACGCTGCACTTGCAGAAGGAATTCCTGACATTGAACTTATGATCAAAACAGGAAATACTATGGCAATTGGAACAGACAATGTCATGATAAATTCGCCTGACATGTTTCGGGAAATGGACTATCTCTGGAAAGTTTCTATGGCAATTCATAAAAAAAGAATCGATGCAAAACAGATACTCAAAATGGCTACATCAAATGCTGGTACAATATTAAACAAAAAAATCGGTTCAATTGGGGAAGAATATTTTGCTGATTGTATTTTCATTGACAAACACGCAATTGAGCTTGAACCTATGCATAATCCACATGCCTCAATTGTACATCGAGCATCAGAGTCAGCAATCAAGGCTGTAATGATAGGGGGGAGAATAGCTCATGGCAAGCTATAGGCCACATGTTATTCTTAGCGCGGCAACCTCCTTAGATGGCAAGATTGCGACAAAAAGTGGCGACTCTAGATTTTCCTCAAAAAAAGACAAGATGCGTGTATACAAGCTACGTGCTACAGTTGATGCCATTCTAGTTGGCAAAAATACTGTCAGGCGCGATGATCCAATACTGACAGTACATCAGGTAAAAGGCAAAAATCCAACTCGAATAATTTTAGATTCTAAGGCAACCATAAGCACAAGATCTAGAATCATAAAAACTTGCAACAAAATTCCAACAATAATCGCAGTTTCAAAAAAAGCACCAAAAAAAAATCTTGCAAAGCTTGAAAAATTTCCACTAAAAGTAATTGTTTTAGGAAATAATACAGTAAACATAAAAAAACTTTTGCAAAATCTTTGGCAACTAGGAATTAGAAAAATTCTAGTTGAGGGGGGCGGTACCGTTAACTGGGAGTTTGTAAATCAAAACCTCTTTGATGAGATAATAATAACAGTTACACCATTTCTTGTGGGAGGAGATGATTCTGTTTCTATAATCAAAGGAAAAGGCTTTTCTAAAATCACAAAATCACGAAAACTACAACTGGAAAAAATTTTACATTTAAAAAATGAAGTGGTTTTGCATTATACAAAATCTAGATAGTCAAGTAGCACATTATTCTTAAAATCATCATTTTTCTGCACAAAGCAAATACATATCATTAAACTATTGTCAGCAGGTGCACAAATCATGGAATTTGTAAAATTATGTGAAAGCGTTCTTGATTTGGATCCAATGATTAGATTTGTCACAATATTTGATATGAAAGGAAAAATAATTCAAAGCAAGCACCGTGAGGGCTTGACTGGTCTACTTAACAAAAAAGAAAGTCACAAATCCATTAATGAAATTTTAATATCAAACAAAACTCATCTTGAATTAAGCAACAAATACGGAAAAGAAGGATACTCAATCAGTGTTTTTGAAAAAATTGTACGGATGACAACTCCCTTGGATAAAAAACACATACTTTATGTTACAACAGATATCGATGTTGATCCTTTTACAATAATTAACAAAGTAACCAAACTGCTAGAAAAATAATCAAATATCGTCTTTAGTTTCTTGCTCTCTTATCTTGCGAGAACAATCAAGCATCTCCTTGTTGGTATGTTCACTTTTTGGCCTTTTGCACAATGGGCATATTTCGTCTCCGCCTGTTGGTTTTGGAGGTGGTGCTGTCATCATATCGGTCACTAAAGTTTCAGATCATATAGTATTTTTTGGTTAAACATTGTTAGAATGGAAAACTACTTGCGCATATCCTTTCTTATTTCATCAATCTTTGCGGCAAATGCTTTTTTTGCTTTATCGTTTTTCTTTAAGTTTAGAACTTTACCACAGGAAGGACATTTGAAGAATCCTTCTAATGCATCTTCAAATGTTACTCTAGGACAATCTTCGTTTCCGCAATGATAAAAGTCTGATGCATTCTCATAGTCCAGTCTTTGCTGTAGTCTTTCAGAAATTTTCTTTTTCTGACCCTCAATGAAATTTTCTACCTCATCTCTTCTTGAGCGCCATCTGTAAACAAACCAGCCCTTTCTCTCATCTTTTACTCTTATTCCAGTGATTAGTGACTTGCCAAAAAGATCATAGAGAACTTTTCTTACCATGTTTATTCTCAAACCAGTAGAGCTTGCAATTTCCTCATCTGTTGCATCTTCAGATTTTAAAAGCGATCTTGCAACCTTGAGATATTCATCTCCACCTATCATTGAAGCAATTCTTACAAAAGGATCTTCGTATTGGTCAACCAACATCCCACTTCCATTTACACTGATATTAATCCCTTGTCTTCTTTACTATGACATTCTTACCTTGCTTGGAAGGAATAATCTCTCTTTGTGCATTTTGATATTTTGCAAAAAACTGATTTCCTTTCTGTATTCGATCCAACAAAACTGCTAGAGCACTTATTTCTGAATGCGGTTGGTTTCCAACAGCCACATTATAGTCAGCAAGCTCGTATATCTCTCGCGGTACTTTTTCAGCTCCCACTACAACTAGAATATGATTTTCTTTTTCTATTGCATGATCAACCTCATTGATATTTTGACCATACATTGTCAGATGTACAATCTTGATTTTCTCTCGCTTTTTTTCTTGGACTATTTTTTTCCAGTTTGTGATAAACGCTACCTCAAATGTTCCGCCCCAAGTCTTGCTTATTTTATCCAAAGTATCTTTGATCTCGGGATTTACTTCATTCATGTAGATCTTGGAGGCACCAAAGGCCCTTGCCACGAGCGCAACATGAGTAGTAACCCTATCGTCTCGCACTAGACGCTGACCTATTCTTAATACCTCAATTTTCATAAATTGCACCAAACTCTACTGGCTTTTTTTTAACTACTGGTTTTGGTGTTTCTAAAAGCTTTGCAATAAGATCCTTTAACTTTGGTATGTTTTGGCCCGTAATTGCAGATATTGGAATCCATTTTCTAACATCCTCAAATTTTAGCTGTTTTGCTTTCTGTTCGATTTCATCAAGTGTTAGAAGATCAGACTTGTTTAATGCAAAAATTATGCGGTCTCGCTCAACACCTAGACCATTCAATGTAGAAATGCAGCTTTGAAATTTCTTTTTTAGATCAAAGTCAGGATCACTTGCGTCAATTACAACTATTACTACATCTGTATAGGTAAGTTCTTCAAGTGTTGATTTGAACGCCTCAATCATGTAGGCGGGAAGCTTGCTGATGAATCCAACCGTATCTGAAATAAGAACATCTTGGTGATTAATCATAATTTTTCTTGTCGTAGTTGATAGAGTCGTAAAAAGCTCTTTTCCTTCTTGCTGTTCCTCGCCTGTTAGATTGTTGAAAAGCGTTGTTTTGCCTGCTGATGTGTATCCTGCAAGCGAGATTGTTTTGAATCCTAGTCTTTGTCTTGATTGTCTGTGAAGCTCACGTTGTTTTCCAGCTTTTGCAAGTTTTGATTTTACTGTATACATCCTGTTTTTAATGTCGTTATAGTACACATCGACTTCGAATTTTCCAATTCCCATAAAACCTGGTTGCTCGCCCATCTTTGCGAGTCTAACCTTTTCTTTTGCCTTTGACATCTCATAACGAAGCTGTGCCAGCTTTACCTGAAGCTGCGATTCTGAACTTTTTGCTCTGCTCTGAAAAATTTCCAGTATCAAAGCCTCTCTGTCAAGTATGTTTATTTTCAGTCTTGACGCGAGATTGTAATTTTGGCTCGGTTTTAGTATTTCATCATAAACTACAACATCTGGGTCTAATCTCTTTATTGTAGCCTCTAATCTTTTTACTATTTCTTCGCTAATTCCAAATTTTGGCCGATTAAGATACTTTTGTTCTACAGTATGTACGGGCTTGTAGTCTGCTGCCTCACATAATGCAACAGCCTCTCTGATGGAATCCTCTTTGTCATATGTTATTAGAATTGCAGTTTTCAATTAGTTTTATTCACGCTTTCTTTTTGAGCACTTTTTCTACATTTATGTTAAGAACAATTTCTGCTATGTCGCTTGAATATTCGGCAATTCTTCGAATATTTTCTACCATCCTTCTTACCCTATAGTGTTCTTCTTCATCTTTTATTGATCTGGCACTATCAAGGACCTTTTTCTCATATTTTGTAATGTCTGCTGCTTTTTCAATTGTCTTTTCTGCTTGATAAAAGTCTTCTTTGAATAATGACAAACATGCCTCATCCATTAATGAAATTGCAAACTGGTTCATCTCTTGAATTTTTTCAAGTGTTTCTTTTTTTATTGATTTTTTAAACTCAATTAAGTCCTTGGCAATAATTACAGCATGATCTCCTGTCCTTTCAATATTTTTTACAACCAGTCTGTAACCTAAGCAATTTCGTGCATTTGAAAATCCCATCTCTTCTAGCATATGTTCATTTTGTATTGCAATTTTGAGCTGGCGTATTATGTAAAAGCCAAATCTATCTACCTCATCATCTGCATTTATCACCTCATTTGCAAGATCAAAATTCTTTTCTTTAACTGCCAAAAACGCATCATTGAGCATTGATTTTGCTATATGCAGCATTCTCTTAAAGGCACCATCCACTGAAAGCTCAAAGAGATTTACTAGAACCTGAATTGTGATCTCACTTGATGAATCAGAGATGATCTCTGTTCCCATAAGCATTCGCTTTACAGCATCTTTTACAACCATTCTTTGCGATGGTTTTATCCTGTCATTTTTTGGAATTATGTTTATTGTCTTAAATCCTAAAAAGTAAAGCGATATCAGTTTTCTAACAATTGTGTAATCCTTGTCGTCTGGGCCAATCTCAAATGTTGCCTCGTCTATTTGCGAGCTTTTGACTTGTTCTGTTGAAGGAAAAATCTTCAGGCCAGAGGCGCCTTGCCTTGCAACAATAACTTGATCCCCTTGCTTTAATCCAAGATCCATGATCCACTGCTTTGGCAGCGAAACAATATAGGAAGACTTGCCTGTAAACTGGATTTTTCTTGCCTCTTCACTGTCTTTCATAATATATACGAAAGTTATTTTCTATATAGTTCTTCCTAAAAATATATACTTTGTAAAAAACTACAGTTTCTACTTATTCAGAGCTTGAATACTTTTTCAAAGCCAATCTAATCTGGCATCTTTGCTTTTGTATTTTTTTGTTTTGAATTGTTTTAAAATTTTATCACCATCAGAATCTATACTGTTAACATTCCTTCATATTCTCAAAAAGTTTCTAAAAATAATTTAATTTCAAATAATTAATTTCTAAATTTGCTTGACTCAAATTTTTAATTTGTAAAGCTAGGTATTATGATAAAGAAAAAACAGATGAATTTTTTTTGAATTAAATTAATTTTATGATAAAAATATACGATTATCTGGCAAACCCTAACAATCGTAGTCTTGGTCCTTTGACAAGTAACATTATTGCCATTATAGATATTGCAAGAATTATTACGGCGTAGGAACCAAATTCAGGCACAACATAGGTGCCAATAATTTCTATCTTCTCAGTTCCTGCAGAAAATGGTATAGTTACAATACGTGTGTTAAAAGTTGTTTTTTCTGCATACATTCCAGCAGGCAAGATATTTTTGAACTCTTTTTCAGCAAAGTTTGCATCTACTTTAGAAAATGAAGTGCCATCCACTAACACCAAAAAGTCTTTGTCATAATTAGTTGTGTGCTGTTGAGCAATACCTGCTCCTGCCAGTCCACCAAATTGTTTTGAGGGCTGTTTTGCATCAATAATATTTCTTGGCAAATACAACTTTAGTGTTCCATCAGTATCAGTATCAGCAAGTGTTATGGTTAGCGTACTAGTTGTACTGTCTGCCATAATATCTGCCACCTTGCCTCCTTCTATCTCATATCTTGCCAGCATGTCAGAGCCAGCATAGTCAAGCACTTTTACTTGAACTCGGTATATCTTGTCGGCACCAACACCAGCATATGCCGAAATGATGTATGATCCTTCTTTTTTCCATAAATCTCCGCCTGGTTTGAAATCAGCCGTAAAATCGCCATTCTCATCTGGCATAATCTGCTCAATAGATGCTATCGTGCCTAATGGATTGATGACCCTCAGAGTTACAGGAATCTCACTTGGCACATTTGTGTGCCCAAAAACATGAATGGTAGAGTCTTTATCGTAAATTGGATAATCGGTCCAAATTACTACCTGTGCCAGTTTTATGTTATTGTCTAGGGCTTGCTGATCAGGAATTTCACCACAAGTAATACATGATTGTTCAGTAAAAGCCACTTGACCAAAAACAGTCTGTGGTACAATTGCAAATACAGAAAATATTGCAACTGTAGCAAGTATATTTTGAATCATAATCTTTTTCCAGCTATTTTGGGATCGATTAGTTATATACATTACCCATCTTTTGCTCTAACAAATCTTTTCCAAATGGGAACCTTTTGATTCGTAATATAATAGCATAATTGGACTTGAATCAGATTTTAAGAGATAAAGTGGCGTTCCATCTATGGCTTTTTTTAATTTCATTACAGTATAGGAAACATCACCAGCCTTTCCAGCTTCTACTATTTTTACAGCGTCACCAGTCTTGAATTTATGAGATAGTTTTTGAATCTGACTCTGCATTTCCTTAAATTGCATACCTGCACCGTTATCCTCCGTTCAATAAAGGTTTAGGTAGGAAACCAAATTTTACAAGAAAACCAACTAAAGTAATGCGTTATGCCTCACAAATTTAAAATCATTATTGAAAATTCTTCTAGTAATTAATTAGTAGATTGACTTTAAACTATATCTATGGAACCAAGGATCTGCTGGGCAAATACTGACAATTTTGATGAAGCTGATATTGTCATAATCGGAGTACCAGACGAATCACAATCACATGCACTACGAAAAGGAAGCTCAGAGGCACCAGACTGGATCAGACGAATTTCAAATTTGCGAGACACTTACACAAGAAAGGGAAAAAAATCACTTGGCCTTCCTTATTCTGATTTTAAACATAAAGTATACGATTATGGAAACATAACAAGAGAAAAAATTGATGAAGTCTATGATAAAATAATTACAAAATCAAAAATTCCGATACTAATTGGCGGCGACCACTCTATTTCGGCGCACACAATAAAGTCAATCTCAAAAAGAAAGAGACCACTATCACTTGTCTATTTTGATGCACATCCGGACTTTGTTGGCTCTACTACAAACTACTATGGCTCTGTATTTCATGACGTATTGCCACAGATTGATATCAAATCTAGTTTACAGATAGGAGTTAGGACACCAGAGAAAGAAGAGCTTGATAACTTGCAAAAACATGACGTTATGGTAATAACTCCCTTTGAAATTGCCGAAAAAGGAATAGAACATGTTACAAAGTCTGTCCTAGATAGGATTGGCAAAAACATCTACATCTCTTTTGATATGGATTGCATCGACCCTGCATTTGCGCCTGGAGTTTCTGTACCTGTACCGCTTGGCATAACAAACATTGAGGCAGTTTATCTTCTTAGGGCAATTGCAAAAAAAGGAATTCTTGGAATCGATATAATGGAAGTATGTCCTAGCTATGACATAAAGGACAGAACATCACATCTTGCATCACGCATGATCTCAGAAGTAATATCTTGCTGTTGATTTAAAATAACATAAGAGTATAGCTTATCCATGTTTGAAAATGAGTACACATGGGGCAAATCAGTAGCCAATAATGCAACAAAAGAGTTTGATGAAAAATTTGAAAAAGCTGTCGATGAAACAAAAAAAGATCTAGGCAAAGACTATCCAGTAATAACAAATGGAAAGGAACTTTTCCTAGCTGAAAAGTTTGATGTAAAATCACCATCTGATACTCGAATCATACTAGCTAGGTTTCCCAGTGCTACAAAAGAAGACACTGTCAGTGCAATAAATTCTGCAAAAGAAGCTTTCCCAAAGTGGAGTAGAATTTTCTACCAGCAAAGAGCAAAAATATTCAAAGACTGTGCAGACGAGTTTTCAAAACAAAAATTTCATCTGGCAGCTATAATGTCATTTGAAAACGGAAAAAATAGACTAGAGGCAATGGGTGACGTTGATGAAGCAATTGACTTTATGCGATTTTATGCATATCAACTAGAGACTAACGAGGGCTTTACAAAAGAGACGAAGCACCCAAATCCAAAAGAAAAGACAAAAACTACGCTAAAGCCATATGGCGTTTGGGGAGTTATTGCACCGTTTAACTTTCCTTCTGCAATCGCAATAGGAATGACAACTGGCGCTCTAATTACTGGAAACACCGCAGTGCTAAAGCCAGCAAGTGATACACCAATCTCGTCTTTTAGGTTTGTACAAGCAATTTACAAAAAACTGCCAGCAGGTGCCATCAACTTTCTAACAGGTGCTGGAAGCGTTGTTGGAAAAATACTAATCGAAAGTCCGCTAGTTGATGGAATTGTATTTACAGGATCAAAAAACGTAGGGCTGTCAGGATTTAAGAAATTTACAGAAAAGGAGGCAAAACCATTCATTGCAGAGATGGGAGGAAAAAACCCAGTAATTGTCACAGAGTCTGCAGACCTTGACAAGGCAACAGATGGGGTTTTGCGTGCAGCATTTGGATATGGAGGCCAGAAATGCAGTGCATGCTCTAGAGTATATGTTCAAAAAAATGTGGCTGATGAATTTACCAAAAAACTAGTTGAAAAAACAAAAAAAATTACAGTTGGACTGCCATGGAAAAAAGATGTCTTTTTGGGTCCAGTAATTAATGAGGCTGCACTTGAAAAATTTCAAGAAGCAGTAGCTCACGCACAAAAAGATGGCGGCCAGATACTTGCAGGAGGCTCTGTTCTAAAACAAGGGGAGCTAGAACACGGCTATTATGTAGCACCAACCATAGTAACCAAACTTCCAAAAAATCATAGGCTCACAAAAGAAGAACTATTTTTGCCGTTTCTTTGCATAGAACCATATGAAAACTATGATGAGGTAATCAAACAAGCAAATGATGTAGAGTATGGATTGACTGCAGGAGTTTTCAGCCAAAATAAAGATCAGCTTGAAAAATTCTTTGATAACATACAAGCTGGCGTAGTTTATGCAAACAGAGCTTCTAGTGCCACCACTGCTGCACTTGTAGGAATTCAACCATTTGTTGGCTGGAAAAATTCTGGCTCTTCAGGCAAGGGAGCAGGTGGCGAAAGATACTTGCTTCAATTTTTGCGCGAACAAACTCAGACTCGGTGCGACTGAATAAAGGAGCTCCCAAGAAGCAAAATGTTTCGTTTTCTTTCCTTTAGCCTTCGAATAGAATAGGGAAGCCAATTTGTTCCATATGGAATGTATTCAGAAACACTGAACCCTTGCTTGACAAGTTCGAGTTTTAGCTCGTCTCTTATCCCCTTTAGCATCTGAAACTCAAACTGGCGTGGATATTTTTTTGATAATGCAACTGCGGCATCTATCATCTTGCAGTCATGGGTTGCAATGCCAAACTCGTTTCCTTTTTTAAAAAGCACTTTTGTAAGGTTTTGAAAATTTTCATCTACTTGAAGCTTTGATTTGTAGGCAATTCTGGCATTTTCCCTATATGCTCCTTTTACCAGTCTTATTTTTGCGCCGCGCTCTAAAAGATCAACTAGATCATTTTTTGTCCGCTTGAGGTTTGATTGTAGTGCAAGCCCTAGTCTTTCATAGCTGTTAAAGAGCTTGTGATATACTTCCAAGGTCTCATCTGTATGATCAGATGATTCCATATCTATCCATACAAACGAATTTGACAGTGCAGCAGTCTTTATTATGGAACTAAAGTTTTTGATACATTCTTTTTTGCTCACAAGGAGCCCAACCTGGGTTGGCTTGACAGAAATACCTCCCTCGATTTTTGATTTTTTCAATGATGCAAGAATTGTTTGATATTCACTTACAGTTTCAGCTATAATTTTTTTTGATGTATTGTATTCACCAAGCTTGTTGATTATTACATTCATCTTTTTTTTGTAGGTCTGTCTTGCAGAGCTTAGTGCGTTCTCTAGTGTATCTCCTGCAATCCACTGCTTTGCAAAACCAAAGAGGGCCTTTTCCATAATTCTTGTGACAGATACCATGACAACATGAATAGAAAAGAGACAATTGAATTTTATCAAGACATATTTAGAAACAAATTATGACAAAATCATGGACCCTGTACTAAAGCTGAAATATACAATTGATGCCTTGTTCGGAATCGGCGTTTCACGCTATCTGCCTAAAGACCTTGAAATCACATTTTCACGAAAAACAGGAAGAATTCGTGAAGTATATCATGACAAAAAACTTCTCTGTGTCCTAAGAATTGACGGCGGTCTTGCAATTTCGCCTTTATTTGCTCAAATACTTCTGAAAAGTAAAAAGTTCAAGGAAAACTGCGTTGAAATCGATGAAGAGTCAAAGCCATTTGTCGAAGACGGAAAATCAGTTTTTTGCAAACATGTTGTATGGTGTGGAAAAAATATCAGAATACAGTCAGATGTTCCGGTATTATACAAAGACAAAGTAATAGCTGTTGGAAAGGCAGTATTGCCATCTGAGCTAATCATGCAAATGAAAAGAGGCGTTGCAGTAAAAATCAGAGATAGTTTAAAAAGTCCGAAAGAGGGAACTGAAACACCATGATGCGCGGCGGAAACCGTCAGATGCGAAGAATGCTAGATAAGATGGGTCTTGACATGAATGAGATCCCAAACGTCCAAGAAGTCATAATAAAGACAGACAAAAAAGAAATAATCCTATCAAAGCCCGCAGTTACAGAGATGAAGGCAAAGGACAACTCTATTTTTCAAGTAGTTGCAAACGGAATTGAAGAACGTGAGCTTGAAGTTCAAATATTTAGTGATGAAGACATCCAGCTTGTTTGCCAGCAGGCAAATGTAGGTGCAGAACAAGCAAAAAACGCACTGGCAGAAGCTAAAGGCGATCTTGCAAGGGCCATACTATTACTTACTACCAAATGAATGATTTAATTATGGATTGGAGAAGTTGAAGCTAAATTGAGCCAAGTAGAAACCTCAAAAGTTGATGTAATTATAAAGGCACTATCTGGCCTTGAAGATGACATTGATTCACTTAATGCCAAGGTAGCAGATATGAAAAAGAATCTGCAGGGAAAAACTCAAAAAGAAATTGACAGCCTTTTAGAGCAGGTAAGACAGATGGCAACAAAAGAGGCAGAAAGAATAATCAATGATGCACGAGACAAGGCAAAGGCTCAGGCTCAACAGATCCTAAAATCAGGCGATGCGCAGGTTGAAAAGATGAAAAAGCAAATTGATACCAAGTTTGATGAAGCAGTTGAGCACGTTGTGTCAACGATCCTCAAGGCATAGACCTAAATTCCTCATTTCCGCATAAAAAATATCGATCCGCTAATTCACACAAAAATTGGGATTGCGACAACCTATGGTAAACCTTATTTCAAGTTTGTAAAGGCACTCAAAACACTAAACATTCAATATGATTCGCTTTTGCCAGAACAAATCACCACATATGATGGAAGCCTCGTTTTAACAACTGTAGAGGAAAGCCCGGAATCTTTTAGCAAGCCTTTACTTCATGAGGAAATTTGTGATAAAGACCCAACAGTAATTCGCGGACTGCTAATCAAGGAGCTTGATTTAGGCCTTGAAAAAGACGAGCTAGTAATTGGAATAGACCCAGGTCACAGAATTGGTCTTTCTGTATTTTACTATGGAAAAGAAATTGAAAGCTCGATTTTTACCTCAGTTGATGAGCTAGTTTTGCATGTGGTAAACATACTTGCAGAACTCAAGGCAAAAAGAAAGATAGTAAAGGTTGGAAACGGCAACATGGGAATTGCAAGAAAAATTACAGAAATGCTGAATCTTCGATTCTGCTCTCACTTTGAGCTAGAGTTTGTTGATGAGAGAAAAACCTCGCTTAAGATAAAAAACCAAAACCAGCGAGGAAAGCGAGACATGATGTCTGCAAAGTACATCACACAGCGCGAAGGATACAGGCATCATATACTTCCATTATCAAGAACTGGTTAATTTCTTGTGTTCTTCACGTGTGTGATGAAGGCGATCCTTTTCATGGATAAACTCTTTTCCACACTTGCTACATTTTACTATAGTATGATGATGAGTCTGTTTTGTATGTGCAATAAGCTCATCATATTTTGAAAATTTTTCATTACATTTTTCACATTTGTCTTTGTGCAGATGAAAAATGTTCATTTTAGTCAATACGTACAAGAGATTCTATCTAATAAAGAAGGGAAATTACATATTCTCAGATCTAGGCAGACCTAGGAACAAAAAATGGGAATTATGACGCACTTTTTGTTACTTTATCATGAAATTTCTTTCATGATTTGTTCATAAAAGATGAACCCAAAATGAGCATATTTTTAAACAACTTTCCAGAGTTTTGTGCCTAAACAGTTAAAATACGATATTCGCAAAATCAGGTAGATATTTATAGAACTTTTCGAGTTTTTGTCAAAAAGATCATATGATCAATATAAATCAATAAATTTTTTTCAAGAAATCAAAATAAAACATATAGAAATTTCCGATCCATCCTTAAATAGATATGAATCCTATAATAGATTCCCGAGGAAATGAATTCAAATGACATGTAAAGGAATCTGTTCCAGATACAAAGCACAAAAGCCGGTAGGAACCGGTCGCTATGCATCAGGTCAAAGACGATGCCAGATATGTGAGATATTCATCAAATGGGAAGGACTCTGGTGTCCATGCTGTGGATACAGACTAAGAACCAAACCACGAAATCTCAAGTACAAGGCAAAGCTTCGTGCTCGCGTAGAAGCTGACGCACAAGCAGAAACGATAGCAATAAAGGCATAGGCTTATCGTTTTTCATTAATGTCTGCATCAGGTTTTGTAAGCAAAACTGTGGATGTAGACAAACGAACGTTTTTGGTACAAATGCTCAAGTTCGATAATGGGAATTTTGTTTCAGTTACAGAAGGCTCAAAAAAAATCGGAGCAATGGTTGCATCAATTGGAACCGGCCCTGCTCCTACAACTGCAACTGTAATCCCGTCACGAACCGAATCATTATTTTTAAAATTAACAGCTGAAAAACTTGCTACCATCACAAAGGGAATTAGTATAGTTACAATAGCTGTATCAAAAGAGCTTGATTCTAATTCTGCCAAATTTCTAGTTGGCGAAATAATGGAGATTGCAAAAAATGACTGATCTTAGGTCCTATCTTGATATAATAAAAAAGTCAGGCCAGCTAAAAACCATACGAAAAGAGGTATCAACGAGGTATCAAATTGCAGCAATTACTGCAAAGCTTGACGGCTCGTATGCCGCACTTTTTGAAAATATCAAGGGCAGCAAGTTTAGGGTTGTAACCAATCTAGTTGGGACTAGGAAAAGGTTTGCACAGGCAGTTGGCGCAAAGGAATCTGATATCCACAAAAGGGTAATTTCTGCAATAAGGAATGTAAAAAGGCCAAAAAACACACCAAGGGGCATTTTTTTTCAAAACAGGGAAAAAAGCATTTCAGCTTTGCCAATCATAAAACATTTTGAAAAAGAGCCAGGGCCATTTATCACCTCATCAATAATTTATGCAAAAAATCCAGATACTGGAGCACAAAACTCCTCATTTCATAGGCTGATGCCTTTGGATCAAAGACACTTTTCTGTAAGGATGGTTGAGGGAAGACACTTGCATCGAACATTTATGGATGCAAAACAACATGGCCAAGATCTGAGGGTTGCAATAACAGTTGGAGTACATCCGGCGATTTCTATAGCTGGGGCATATCAGGCAGAATGGGGAAAAGACGAAATCGAGATTGCAAATTCACTGCTAAACAATAGGCTGGCAATGGCAAAGTGCCCGTTTTCAGGCCTTTTTGTGCCTTCAGGTGCAGAAATTGTCATGGAAGGAAAGATTCTGCGTGATAAAACTCACAAGGAATGGATGGTTGAGATGCTAAGGACATATGATTTTGCAAGACAGCAGCCAGTTTTTGAGCTAGAGTCACTATACTATAGAAACAATCCAATTTTTCATGACATTCTTTCTGGATATTCAGAACACAGGTTACTTATGGGAATGCCAATTGAGGCAAAACTAATTGGCGAGCTAAAACGGATATATCCACAGACAAGACAGGTCTGTCTTACAAATGGCGGATGCAGCTGGCTCCATGCAGTTGTACAAATTAGGAAAAAAAGAGACAATGATGCAAAAAAAATTATCAAAAAAACATTTGAGACACACAGATCGCTAAAGATGGTTACAGTAGTTGATGAAGACATTGACCCTACAAGTGCAGAGTCTGTTGAATATGCCATGGCAACAAGGTTTCAGGCAGACCGTGACATAATAATACTAAAAAATGTACGTGGCTCTAGCCTTGATCCGTCTAGTGATCAAAAAAGGCTAAAAACTGCAAAGATGGGCCTTGATGCAACAAAGTCATTTTCAAAAAGAAAGGAAGGATTTGAGATTGCCAAGATTCCAGGCCAAAACAAAATATCACTAAAAGATTATTTTTAATAAGCCTCAATAGATTCACAAAGTGAAAACATGGAAACTGCCTATGTGCTAATTAACTGCGATTTGGGAGCCGAGACTCAGATAATAAATGAGCTAATGAAAACACCAGAGATAAAAGAAGTACGAGGAACGTTTGGTGTTTTTGATATTTTTTGTAAAATTGAGGCAGATAAAGAAAAGCTAACAGAAATCATTACAAACAAGATTAGAAGGATACCAAAAATTAGAAACACAAACACGCTTCAGGCAATACTATCACAGGGCGGAAGATAGTTCTAGGCTTTTTTGCCTTTTTGAGACATTCTAAAAAATTCGCTGCTTTTGATTTTATTAAAATATTCAGTTACCTCTTCATCTGTTAGATTAGAATCTGTAGTTTTGGCAATTTCAAGCATACATGATGCTAGCTCTTTTTTTGTATGCTCATCTAGAGGTCTAGAACAATTACTGCAAACTTCATTCATGTATGAATTACATTTGCCAAGTACAATAAGTTTCTAAACTTCTGTATCGACTACGTTTACAGTCAAAAGCAGAGGATGTGAAAGCGGCGTAGGATTATCAACGCTTTCCCAAACAAAAATCTGAACAGTATAGGTTCCTGCCTGCGTTGGCGTCCATGATTGTGCAGGCGAAAATGTCTGATATGCAGACAAGCTTCCAGTAAGCCAGGAAAGTGAAACTACGATATCATTTTCGTTTAGGATCTGTACAATATATGCAAACTTTTGGTTTCTGTCCTGACCATTTGACAAGTCTGCAACTATCATTACTTGGTTATCAACCTCTATTGTATTATCATCTGCAACTAGTTTTGCGTCCTGCAAAACAGTATCGTCTGTTATTGCAAAAGATATCGCAAAAGGGGATATGGAAAACATGAAAAAAATTGCAGCAACTGCGAATATTTGCATCAGCTAGGATAGCGATACACCAGATAAATCCCTTGGGATGGATCAAAGATATCCTAGCTTTAAATTATCCGCTGGCAGAAAGTTGCCATGTCTACAGAAAACAGAGACACCATATACATCGGCAAGAAGCCATTAATGGCATATGTGACATCTACGCTGATTCAGCTGTCAAACTCGCCGCAAGTAAATATCAAGGCAAGAGGACTAAGCATAGGTCGCGCAGTAGATGTAGCACAAATTGTCGTACGCAGAAGTGATTCAAGACACTCTATAGGAGACATCAAGATAGGCTCTGAATCGCTAGAGTCACAAGACGGAAAAAAACGAAACGTTTCCACCATCGAAATCGCAGTAAAGAGAAACAACTAAGAGACCTCTTTACTAGACATTTTTCTTATTATTTATCAGACTAGTCTTTGCTCTACCTAAACCCTCATTAATTATTCCAGTATACTCTTACTATGAAATCAGCTGAAGGTGAGTGGGTAAACTTGCTTGCAGAGGTATTTGAGAGGCTAACTGACAAACATGCCTCAATAACATATGCATTCAATGACGTAACATTTGAGCTAGACAGAACAAATACTACTGGTGGAAAATTTCTTCCTGCAGGTAAGATCAAGATAAATGGCAAGATAACAATAACTGCGGGCTAGAGATATGGATACCAGACTGTCTGTTGATCTGCTAAGGGGAATAAAGAGCGGTACGCTTGAGATAAAAGAAAACAACAAAGACTCGATGCAGTTTATTGCAGACAAGAACACAATTACAATAAACCTAGTTGATCTTTCATTTAACATTCCTGCATATACTAGCATATTTTCAAAGCTAAGTGATGCTCGCGAGTTTGCAAAAAACCTAAAAGAAAATCACTTGACACTGAACATAGCGCACAACGGCAAGGTCATAATGAAGCTTGGTAACAAAGCAAAACCAAAACTTTCCCGTCTTATTACAAAAAGTAACGCAGTTGAGATAACTGACTTGCGTGAGCTTCGAAAGCTGGACAAAAGACTGCGACAAAAATAGACACATACAAGCAAACACTCATTTAACACGGATCTGTGAGCTCGTGGCTATGGGAAGTTTTTCCATGAATTCAAAATCAAAAACATATGTAATAATTGGCGGTGCAGTTGCTGCTGCAGCCATAATCATAGGAGTTTTAGCATTAACAGGTAGTTTTGACATGGGTAAATCCAAAATGACAGAGCAAACAGTTCCAGAAGAAGAGATGGTCACTTTAAAAGAAGAACAACCGCTTGGCCCAACTCCTGAAATAACAGATCTGCAAGCTAATTCGCATCCTTATCGGCTAAACACATCATGTGAGCTTCGTTATGCTATGAGTGCAAGCGAATATCCAAACGGCGAGAAACTACACTCACTTAGCATAACAAGCGTGGTTACAAAATATCAGCAAGACTTTGGACCATGGCTTGAAACATTTGCAGATGACCAAAAACTGCGTGCGTTCATAGATCAAGGATTTTCACCAGAATTTTTGGATGTTTTTGCAGAGAAAGTAATCCTAGAATATTCAATTAACCCAGAACTCAAGCCGCTGGTTCTTATAGCACTTGACCCAAAAACCACAACTATCGATGTAAACAAAATTTTTGAAGAAGACAACTGTGTGGAATATTATGCTTCAAAACAAGTCCCACAGACAACGCCTCCATAGATTTATTTTCTAAAATCTAGTGAGATACGAGTCCAGCCCCTTTTATCCCATATCCTACCAAAACAGAATAGCAGCCAAGGCCGCATTCTTCACATCTTGGCTTTAAGGAGCTTTTATCGGCGCTGCCAATGCAGCATGGCATCTTTTCCCTGCCCATATGATCAACTGACAGTATGGCCCATGTTGGGCAGTCAACAGGGACTATGTCTTTTCCTCCCCAGCTTTTCTTCATCAGCTCAAGCTGGCTGTCTGGATTAATGATATAGTCTCCATACTCTTTTTTCATTTCAATTATTTGATCAACAAGCTTTGTTCTTTTTTCTCCAAATGGCAACCACAACGGATCGCCTTTCATAAATGGCGTATGAAACTGGAATCCAATCTTGTTTGAATAATCTTGCCAGTCCTCAATAACATTTCGTATAGTCATGTAATTTCTAGAGTTTATAGTCATTGTAATCCAGATATCCTTCCATGCCTTTTCTCCATTGTTTTCAACATAATCAATTACATTTTTTCTTGTTTTTGCCCAAGCGTCTTTACCACGAATTTCGTTGTGGATTTGTTCTGTACCATCAATTGAAATCCAGTAAAAGTAAATGTCTTTTAGCGAGGGAATTGGATAGGTGCCGTTTGTAACAACACAGATGCGTTTTGGAAACTCTTTTACAAAAAGCTCAACCACATCTGGTCGTAGCATTGGCTCGCCACCAACAAGTGTAATAATAAAGACGTGTTTCTTTTTGAATTTCTCGTCTATGATTTTTTTCCACTGCTCTACTGTAAGATCCTCGTTTTCCTTTCTATTTAGCCACCAGTAGCAGTGTTCGCAGTGAAGGTTGCAGACATTAATTATGTCAGCAGAGCCATAGAGCGGGCTTTTTTTATTAAAAAATTTGTAGCCTGCATACTTGAGCCCAATATGAAAATACAGCGGGGATTCGCGTATTATTTGCCTAAATCCCCTTCCCATAATCTCCATCTAGGAAAAAACCACCATTGATACTACAGCTGTTATTGTAATTAATACTATTGAAAATAAAAAGTGAAATTATTACGGCAAAGTGTCGTTATTGTATCTTGGTAGTTTTCCTTCGCTATCAAAACTATTTTGTAGTGTTGGATGAGCAAATCCATGTTTTGCATTCAAGTATGTGTTATAGCTGATAACATCACCTCTTGTTGATGATGCCTTTTTCTGAAATGCCTTCATGGCTTCCTTTGAGCTTGCTCCGCTTTCAAGCGCCTTTGTTTTTGCTTCCTTACCTGCCATTGTTTTTTGTTCCGTGAATCCAAACTGATCCAAAAAGATTCCACGAACATATCCATCCATGTCAATAACAAATGCCTCAAATGACTTTCTTGCAGAGTTTAGTGTTGATTCAGCATTAAATGCTCTAAGGTCTTTTTCTAGTTCAGCCTTTGCGAGTTTTCTTTGCTCATCAATATTGACTTTGCTTTGCTCAATTTCTTGTAGCTTTTTCTGTTCTTCTTCCTGCAAGTTTCTTGATGCATCCATTTGTTTTACCAAGTATTCAGAAAGTGGGTTGTTTGTCAGACTATCCTGTACTAGTGTTTGAACGCCAGTAAAGTCAGGTGGAATAAATGCAGGTTCCTTGACGTTGTAAACAATTATTGTAGATACTTCTTCAAAACCATCTTTTGCTGCAATTACATTTGTATAATGTTTGCCAGAATTTGCAGGAGCTAAACTTATCTTAAATGATCCATCGGTGCCGCTAACTGTACTAGCTTGATCCTCGCCAACAACTGCAGTTACTGATACGCCTGCGACAGGTTTTCCAGCACTGTCTGTTACTCTTCCAACAATAACTGGTATCTCGCCTGAATCAAGTGGGCTTTTTTGCGGAAAGCCCTTTATGACAAGGCTGCCTGTTGCTGCGCTAGCAAATGTCATACTGCTAGATACAACTATGGCTAGCAATAGTATTACAAGGCCAACTGAGGTATTCACGTTTTTGGCTTTTACAAAAAAAAGTTAAGACCCAAGATGCATATTTTTGATCAAACAACTGTACTTTTTTTATCTCGCTATAAAATCAGATGAAATTATTGAAAAATCCTATTATTCTATTAAGGCCACCTATGATGGCTTTGATATAATCAAGCATATTTTCCCCTAGACTGGCGGCTAGTCTTCAAATTTGATAATAAGCCATTACTTTGCTGTATTTTACTAACTATATACGATCAGTAAACAATAGTATTTGCGATTTTATCTATATTCAAACAAGGCGTTCCATCGTGCCACCCAGTTAATGACTTCGGCATAGTATGGAGTTTTAAAAGTAGTTTCCATTATTTTTTTTCTAAAATCAAGATATTGTCTTCTGCTCCAAGTATCAAGAGCTACTTTGCGAAATTCTTTGTCGTATAAAGTTCGGTGAAGCTCGTCTTCAATATTTTCATCATGAGCTGGTTGATTGCCTTCATCTTTCCAGTAAAGCCATTTACTATATTCGTCTTGAGCCCATGAAGAAAGGGTTTCAGGTACTTGAGGATGTTTCTTATTCATCATAGCACATGCAAAATACTAGCATTGCACGCTTTTATACTCGTGTAGAAAGCGCATTCCACATTTTCGAGTATATGACACCATTATATTAACAGCTCGGGCTTGAATGATTTTTAATTAAATCAAATAAAATAATTAACCATATTGGAACAAAAAATAGAACAAGTAATTTTTCGATTACAAAAACAAGCCGATTACGAAAATAAAAACAAAGACAAAATTGTGCATGAAAAAAGAATGCTTGCCATCACAAAAGAAACCGCAATGTTCTATAACATATTGCTAAAGGCAACAAAGGCAAAAAAGATTCTTGAAATCGGACTATCCACAGGCTATTCAACACTATGGTTTGCAGATGCAGTTATCTCTAACACAAAAAAATCTGAAAGAAAAAACGCCATAACTACAATTGAGCAGAGTCAATACAAAATACAGATTGCAAAAAAGAATTTTGAGGATGCTGATGTTTCAGAAATAATTGATATCAAAGAAGGACTAGCGATAGATGTCCTATCTGATTTATCCAAAAAACTTGAAAAAAGTCAAGACTTGTTTGATTTTGCATTTATTGATGCAGATAAGGAAAATAGCATCAAGTATTTTGAAACATGCCTCAAAATGGTAAAAAAAGGTGGAATAATAGCTGCAGACAATATTTTGGATAATGATGATATGAAAAAATATGCAAAACATACACAAAAAAAGCCAGGTGTTGTCTCAGTTACAGTACCAATAGGATGGGGCGAGGAAATTACATTCAAAACAAAATAAAACACAAGTTTGGCATTGCTAAAATTTGATCAAATAAGACACACCTAATCTTTAAGAACTTTTAAGCTCACAAAGAAAATACGCATTTAAAGTGATATGAAGAAATGGCAGATTACATCATAAAAGACATTGAAGAGCTTCTCAAATCAAGCAGAGGAGACTCACAACGACTCAGTCGCATCAAAGACGATTTTGAAAAAACCAAGATCATAACGCTGCCTGACAGAAAGTATGTCGAGTCTCTAGTCGCACGATATCTAAAAGAAGAACCAAAAGAGAAAAAAAGAGATTTTCTAAAATCATTTCAAGAGTTATCATTTAAGAAACCTAGAATGCCAGAGCCAACAAAAGAATTCCTAAACCGACAAACTCAGGAACTTGCAACAAAAAATGTAGAACAAACAAAATCAGCAGAAGCTAACCTTGAAAGTAAAAAGCCATCACTACAAAGTCAACAACCACAATCATTTACAAAACAAAAAGAATGGAAACCAACTGGTCGTATGCCATCAAAAAAAATTCTGTTTATTGCAGCACCAGTAATTGTAGCAATAATAGCAATAGGTGTGGTGGCCACTCAATCCGATTTTAGTGATTTAAGCCCGATTAGTATAACGCCAAAGATTACGGGACTTTCAATATCTACAGATCAGCGTTCCTACAACAAAGGCGATATTATTTCGATTTCTGGAACATCTGAGACATCAGCTGGAGCTGAAATCAAGCTATCAATTCAAAATCCAGGTGGGCTATTAGTCTGGTCTGAAACTGTAAAAGTAAAAAGTAACGGCAAGTTTTCAACGCTTTTGATTGCAGCAGGTGCTGGTTGGAATGGTGATGGGGAGTATACACTAAATGCAGAGCATGGAAGCTTAACAGACCAGATAAAATTTGATTTTGAAGCATAAACTAGTTTATGCCATTGCAATTTTTATTTTTTGAGATGGATGATTTGATATTTTTTTGTGGATTTCAGCATGGTCTTCTTCTTTGAAGATAAGTTCGCATCTGTAACATTTCCATGCTGTTGTAGTCATCAAATAATATTATACAATTTTTGTATTTAACCTCCACGAAGCTTTGATCCTTGGAAAAAGTTCTACAACATTTTTAGTACAAAGGAGTGGGAATCTTTTTTAATTCTTGTTTAAAGAAAATTGTTTTAACAGGCAAGCAGGTTCACATAATGTGCAAGCCTTACTCTCACACAAAAGATCGTCCTACTTGCCTAGTCGGTATAATACGTGAAAATTCCTAAAAAGGAATACGTAGAATTTCTACTATTTGCTGTAGGCAAACCTAATATGATTTAGCCGTGATTTTAAAAGAAAATGCCAGTAGACATTATTCGAACAATCAATCGCGTTGGAAAGTGGTCTGTCAATAGAGCGATTGGAAAAAGACGCCCGCTTATTGCAGTATTTTCACTTACTCACTATTGTAACTATTACTGTCCAATGTGTCCGTTTGGTGATGCCGACAAGGAAGGACAGCTAAACATTACACGAAAAAATGATCTGACAACAGATCAGTGGAAGCAGATCTTTGAGAAAGTTTCAAAATATTGTGTCTGGTGCATTGTTGAGGGCGGCGAGCCAACAAGTCGACCTGATTTTATGGAACTGATAAAGCATCTTTACTCACTAAAAATGCCAATTACACTAATCACAAATTGTTCACTACTGCACAAAATTGATCTTGATGAGCTAAAACAATACATCCAATTCATTACATGTAGCATAGATTCTGTCTTTGAGGAGCCATATTGCAAGGTTCGTGGCGTTTCACCGCAAATGTATCATAAAGTAATGGAAAACCTTCAGCTCTTAAACAAACACAATGTTCCGCACTACTTTAACTCTGTAATAACAAAATGGAACACTGATGAGTTTATTTCAGGACGCTACTTTGAGCGTGCAAGAGAGCTAGGTGTTCCATCAGTATCGCTTACATTTGTAGAGGATAGATCTGATGTACAATACAGACTAATTCCAGAAAGAGAAACAATTCTCCAAGTATGCAAAAGCGTCCTTGAGCACATAAAATCAGGCAAATCTCCACAGATAATGATTCCACCACAATATTTTGAGCAAATAATCGAACATGGAAGAGGCGTATTTGATGAGTGTGGTGTTTGGAAATCGATTTTTGTTAATGGAAACGGGACGGTAATGGTTCCGTGTTGGAAGTATACCGACCCTGCAAACTCGTATTCGTTGCTTGAAAAAAGTGTAGCAGAAATCTGGGATGCGCCTCAATGGGAGATTGCCAAAACATGTCATGACTGCGAAGTGCTTGGCTGTGTTTGGTATTCCTCACAGCCAGTTACTACCTTTGCACAAAACTACATGAGAGGACTATCAAAGATGATTAGCCAAAAAAAGCCAGAAATTACAGAGGCTATAACAAACTAGATTTAAAAAAGAAAAAAATTGGATTAAGAATATCTAATCCGAAAAATCGTATTCACAATTCATACATTTTGAACCCATACCAAAATACTCTTTACATTTAGGGCATGTCATGTAGTATGATTCATAATTTCTATTCATAATTCATTATAGTCATGACTTGTTTATTTTTTGATAAAAGGAAAATTTACCACTCTAGGATTTTGATAGATGGCAAGAACAATCACACTTTGAGACAAGATGAGGTATATGGGCAGATTCTACGTGAGTATGTTGTACTTTATGGTTTTTTTGACACCTTTCACAATGTTCCATGATTTTGGAATGTACTAGTTATAAAAAAGGAAATTTCTAGACACCAGTATTTTCGGCCTTTGTAAGCTCCAAGTACACCTTGTCTCCAACTGAGAGATTCATCTCTTTGTACTCGTGCATGTCAAGCTTTATCGATGTCACTCCGCCAGGCATGCCGCCCATTCCTGTAAACATCTTGTTTAGCTCCTTTACCATGTCATTCATGTTGCTAAACCCCATAACCTTTGAGCCAAAAGGTGAAACGGGTGAGGAATTATCCATTAATTCTTTTGCCGACATCAAAGATACCAGAACATATGGCTTACCATCTGGTGCTGCGTCTATGCTCTTTACAACATATTCCTTTTTCATATAATGCCTCAGCAACCATCTAATATAATTTTAAACCTAAAAAATTTACTTGAGAGCAGATTCTCCAGTTTGGCCATTCTTAATTTTTACCAGTTTGTCTACTTGGTAGACAAAAACTATGCCATCTCCTTTATCGCCAGTCTTTGCAGCTTCTAAAATTGCATTTACTATCTTATCATGTTCGCCGTCATTGCATAGGATCTCAATTTTTGATTTTGGGATAAAGTCACTTGTCTTGTTTCGCCATCCAGAATGACCCTTGAGGATTCCTGAAAGTTTTACTTCATAAGATGAGAATGTAGGTATGCCAAGATCTGCGAGGGCCCTCTGTACATCGTATAGTTTTGAGCTTCGAATTATTTCCTCAACTTTTAACATGGAAAGGGTTTCATCATACAAAAAATAAACATTCTTCTTGTACTTTATGCGCTTTAGAGACTCGCGTATAATTCCTACGTAACTCTTTATAAGAAAAATTTCAAACTAATGTCACTAGTTAGTGCCTTGACCATTAAGTGGAGGCAGGCCGTCCCATTTTTTACTGCCTCCACACAAAATCTTCTATTTTGATATTGGGTTGTTTTCAATAATCAAGTCTTTAGGGCTTCGTCTCTTAGCTTCATCACATTATCGATTAAACCAATTATGTTCACATCACTTTCTGCGCTAAAGCAAAGAATTTTCTCGCCTTCAAAGATCATAGTTACGCGGTAAACTTTTTCATATTTTGTTAATGCAAAAACTGGCGCTCCAATTTTTTGCTAAAACTTGAGACGTGCCTTCCATCTATATAGCGCCTGATTGGTGATGTCTCAGTCTCAAATGGGCTAAGATATGATGTTAGTCCTTCCTGCATCTTTCCATAGACTCGTGGTGCATCATAAATTCCTGCAAATCTAATTTTTTTATCTAGCCCTAGTATCTTATCACAAAACTCATCATAATTTTTGGTGCTGATAATGATAATACACATTGTTCTATTTAAAATTAAAATTATTTTACTAAACCATTTTTGAGAGAAGACCACAGTTTTCAGAATAGTCAAACACCAAGCTACCCGCACGTACGTTGATTGCACTAACATCCAACAAAATCTTTCGTAGTTTTTTTCCATCTTTTTTGTTTTTTGCCTCAATTTCAAACTGACTGATTAACTCAAGAATTTTTTTTTGATTTTTCCCCATCGAGAGAAAGATTTGTTATCTTTTGTTTTAGCTCTTCAATTGTCTTGATATCAGCTGGCATGATCCGATGATAATTCTAAATAAAGATAAGTTTTGTTTGTAAAAAAATTAAGCTTTAGGTATAATCTACTTCTTGTTTTTCTTTTCTAAAATATCAATCATTTCGTTAACAAGATAGTCGCCATCTTTTACATGGTCAATTCCTACTATCTTTTTCATCCGCAGCATTGTTTCATTAGAAACGTGTAGTTGTACCATAGAATGATTATCTATTTCAGGTCATATAAGTCCACGATATTGCTAAAGTTGATCTGTTGGCTAGCCAATCAAAACGAGACGCGTATTGAACTAGCTTTGGTCTGTTTTAAGCTCAGAAATTACTTCATCAAGGATTTGTAGCTCGCCTTGAACTGTATTTCTAAGTAAAATTACGTTATCTTTTGATTCAGATGTTGTAAACTGAGGGATGCTTTGATTAATGGTCTCAAGTCTTTTTTGCTTGCGATCCCTGAATTGAGATAAAATATCTAAAGCCTTTTGCTTGCTCACGCACTTGGTCATTTTGATTACATTTAATGGTTTGTAATTGAGATTGGAAAATCATCAGAATTTGGATTTTTTTCTTGATTCAAAATAATACAAATGTTGGTTAAGAATTTGAATAGTTGATATCAAAACCACCCATGACAAAACTAGAAAAAGCTGAATTATTTGCAAAAGAAAAACATTCCAAAATGACTAGAAAAGATGGAGCTACACCTTACGCTGCACATCTAGAGTCTGTAGTTAGCAGACTAAAAAACATCGGAATTGTAAATGAGGATGTTCTTTGTGCTGCCTGGCTTCATGATACCATAGAAGACACAAACACAAGCTTTGATGATATTTTTGAGCAGTTTGGACGTGATGTTGCAATTTTTGTCTCATCACTCTCAAAGGATACAAAATTGCCTAAAAAAGAAAGAGAGTCCCAATATGTAAAGCAACTAAAAAGTGCACCATTTGAGGCAAAACTAATCAAGTTATGTGATATTGCAGCTAATCTTTCTGATCTTAAAAATTCTGATTTATCAAAAACAAAGCGACTCAAGACTGTAAAAACAAAATTACATTATCTAAATATAATTAAAAATGAAATCACAGAAAAAAAATTCAGCGTACCTAGGATTCAAAGTATTATTGATGGAATAAATGATGTTCTAATTAATTACAAACAAAAGCCAGTTTACATTTAATGTTGAAACTAAATTATAATGCAGAGTCAACCATCAATGCGATAAACAAGACAGCAAGATAAGGACTGGAAAACTTGAACAGAGTCCATGATGCTTTTTCAGATGGTTTTGCCATAACCCAAATCGATAAAATTACCATCAAAACTCCTGACGCAATTGCAGTGTATAGATAGACTGGACCCATCATTAGTTTTCCATCTTCCAAAGTCAAAAAGAAAGGAACGACAGAAAATAGTACCATCATAAGTGTAGTTCCTGCTATTATCCTAACAGAAGCTTTTTCAGATCTTACAGCAGTTAGCATTGGAACATTTACCTTGTTATAATCTTCTTTAAAATGTAAAGTCAGCGCCCATATATGCATTGGAATCCATACAAAAACAAGTGCACCCATCATAAGCCCAAGTGACCAGAGACCATCCATTGTTACTGCAACATATCCAATCATTGCAGGAGCCCCGCCTGAAAATCCGCCTAAAATTATGTTAGTCCAGCTTCTGCGCTTTAGAGTATAGCTGTAAACTAGGATATTATCAGCAAGACCAAAGGCCATAAGCGAACCTGCAATTATTCCCTGCCAGAAACTTGTAGTATATGAAAGACCAAATGAGCACGCAAGAGCAATTGCAGCCAATACAAGACCAAAGTCCCGTGCCTTTTCAGGAGGATAAATCCGCTTTGAGGGAAGCGGTCTGGTTTTTGTTCGCTCCATTATAGCATCAATGTCTCTATCATGATAGTTTGTCAGCGTGTTTGCTGCAGCAGAGCCCGCAATTACCCCTATGAGCATAAGGGCCCAAGTAGCTGCCGAAATCTCAACTTGATAAATATTTGATGCAGTAATTGCAGCTGCAAAGGTTGTAAAAACTAGGAGATACCAGATCTTTGGCTTTGTTACCTCATAGTATACTTTGATGCGAGACTCGGTCTTTGTCTTTTGCATCTTTTCTTCCACGCTATACTGCCATCCTTTCTAAAATTAAATGTAGCATGCTACTCAGGCATAAACGGCATTGGCTTTTTACGCGTTTTCATCTCAATAAAAGATTCTGAGCTCTGTATGCCTTGTATTCTGCCAATTTTTTCAGATAAAAGCTTGTGCATCTCATCAAGTGTTTTTGCATGCATTGTAACTAAAACATCAAATCTTCCAGTAACTTCGGCAATCTCTGACACTCCAGCTATTTTGAATAGCTCCTCAATTACATTATCACGTAACTTTGTATCCATGTTTATTCCAGTTAGTGCCTTTACATGATAGCCAAGCTCTGCACTGTTTACCTCGATTGTAAATCGCTCAATTAGTTTTCGTTTGATTAATCGCTTTATCCTACTGTAAACAACTGACGGGTTTACCTTGATCTTTTTTGAAAGCTTTGGCACAGAAATTGCTGCGTCTTGGCTGAGCTCAGATAAAATAATTAGATCAAGATTATCGATTTTTGCCATTAAAATCCCGCAATAACTGTAAAGAATTACATTATTAATAAAGATATAATGAAATTTTTATGATTTTTGACCTAGATTTTGCCTTTTTTGTATAGCATCTCTGCTAGCAGTACTGCACCCTTTGCCGATCCCATCTTTTTGTTGTGTGAGAACAGCACATACTTTATTCCATTATCAAACAGGTCTATACTTTCTAATCTACCAATTGTTGTTGTCATGCCGTCGTTTACCTCGCGTTCAATCCTAGGCTGCG
>Ga0194120_10001003_pt1 | contig 52734 bp, 61 predicted proteins | sample TA2MahCa65mmetaG_FD_148642 | JGI IMG/M metagenome (GOLD analysis project Ga0194120, IMG submission 148642) | Freshwater microbial communities from Lake Tanganyika, Tanzania - TA2015019 Mahale Deep Cast 65m | ecosystem: Environmental > Aquatic > Freshwater > Lake | place: Tanzania: Lake... | reverse complement strand
GCGGATTTGGATTTCATGAACGCCCTAGCTCCCCACCACCATGGGCGCGGTCAACCGGCGCAGCAGCGCGATCACGCTGAGCGCCGTATTCTTCCCGGTCGCGGGATTTTCCTCGGTCGGAATGTTGGCGATGCTCATTTCGAACCGCGTCGAATCGGAATCGACCTTGACCGTGTGGGTATTGCGGTCGATACCGGGATCGGCCCAGATTTCGTAGCGCGTGCGGTCGACCCCGATCCCGGCCAAGCCCAGGGCGACGGCGATATTGACATTGGCCGGAAACATGGCGGCGGCTTCGCGCACCGTTCCTTCGTAAAGCTTGATCGGCCCCGCGAGGCGATCGATATCGATCCCGCGCTCGACCACGAACTTGGCCGAACGCAGGCCCTTCGGCGGCTTGCGGGTGACCATGGTCACCGAATGCACGGTTCCTTCGGCGACCGCCCGCACCGCGTCCAATCCGAGCAGCGCGCCGGTCGGAATCATGATGCGGGCGCCGGTTTCCCTGGCCCGTTCCGCCAAGTCAAGATGACCGAGCAACGACGTGATCGACAGCGGCACGAATATCCGGCCCCGCTCGATCGCCGGCCGGGCGATTTCCAAGAACCGTTCGGGCGGCGCGCACTCGACAATCACGTCGGCCATATCGGCAAGGCGATCGAGCGGCACCACCGGAACCGACGACTTGAATCCGGCCACGGTTCGGCGGGCCTTGGTCTCGTCCCGCGCCGAAACGGCGGCGAGGACGAGTCCGTCGATGCCCCGGTCGAGCGAGCGCGCGACGACGCGGCCGACGGTGCCGAGCCCGGCGATCGCGACCGCGATCGGTGCCTGCGCGGACGGTTTAGCCAACACGGGTTTTTCTCTTGTCCTTTTCGGCCAGCAGGACGAGCGAACGTTGCTCGAAGCCGTCCAATTCCCTGAGCAGCGCGACGATATCCGCCCGCTGGCGCTCCAGAACCTTCTTGCGCTCGCGCAGCTTCTCCACGAACAGCTTGAGTTGCGCCACCTCGGTCGGATCGACGTCGTAGAGATCGAGGATCTGGCGGATATCGGACAGCGAAAATCCGAGCCTTTTCCCGCGCATGATCAGCTTGAGCCGAACCCGGTCGCGGGCGGCATAGACCCGCCGCTGCCCGGCGCGGTGCGGCGCGAGCAATCCGCGGTCCTCGTAAAAACGAATGGTGCGCGTGGTCACGCCGAATTCGCGGGCGAGATCGGCGATGCCGAAAGTATCCGTCATGGGGGGCCGAGTGTACTTGACGTTTACGTAAAGGAAAAGGAAACTTGTCCCTTGCCGACGGATGGATAGATGATAACCCGATCCCAGTGCATGAACAGCCGCGTCCCTGGCTTGCCTAAGTCCCCACCCATTGCCCTTATGGCCATCTCGCGCTTTTCATCCATGACGGCGGTGCTTGCCGCCCTGATTGCCCTAACCGTTGCGGTCGACCCTACGAACGCGACGCCATCGGAGCAAGGCGTATCGCCGCACTGCCGGATTCCCGGCGGCATGATCGACACGCGCCGGCTGCTACCCTTGACGACCGCGAGGCTGGCTACCGGCCAACCCCTCGTGATCGTCGCCGTGGGGTCGTCCTCGACCGCGGGCGCCGGCGCCAGCCACTCCGGCGCCAGCTATCCCGCGCGCTTGCGCGAAGAGCTTGTCCGGCGCTTTCCCGCCGTGCCGATCACCGTCATCAACCGGGGAATCGGCGGCGAAACATCGCGGCAGATGATTGCGCGCTTCGAAAAAGACGTGCTCGCGGCCGAGCCGCATCTCGTGATTTGGCAAACCGGTACCAACGCCGCCTTACGCGAGCAGGATCCGGCCCATTTCCGCCGCGATATCGCGGAGGGACTGAGGCTTCTGCGCCGCGCCGGCGCCGACGTGATCTTGATGGCGCCGCAGTTTGCCCCGCGTTTCAACGATATGCCCGACCGAATGGATTTCATCGACGCGATTCATACCGCCGCTACCGAAGAAGGCGTCGTCCTGTTCCCCCGCCATACGATTATGAAATATTGGATCGATAGCGGCCGTTTCGATTTCAAGACCATGCTGTCGCCGGACGGCTTGCACTTGAACGATCTCAGTTACGACTGCATCGCCCAATTGCTCGCCAATCAGATCGAAAATATCGTCCGGCCGTCCGATATCGCCCGCTCACCGCGGTGAAGTCTCTCCGGCGGCACCTGGGGCGCGGCGCGCGGCGCGTTCGACGATATCGGCCAGCAACTGTCCCAGGCAATCGTGCACTTGGTCGGCGTTGAGTCTCTGTAACGCGCGACTTGGATCGTCGAATTTGGCAATACCTTCCTCAACCCAGTACTTCATGATGTCATGGCGATTGAACAAAATGACATCCCAACTGTCGGCGATCCGCTGCATGTATTCGGCGTAGGGCTCGAAATTGATCATCGCCGCCGCGCGCGGATTGTACTGCGGCTCGATCAATATCACGTCGCTATGGCCCTCGCGAAGCTTGACAATACCCGCGCCGATGGCCTCGCCCATCAGATTGACGTCGAGACCTCGTACCGCTTCGACCGAACCGGTTTGCCAAATCACCACCGTCGGCTTGAGCGGAATCACCTTGGCTTCGATCGCCGCCGCCATGTCGACCGCCGTCCAGCCGCGCTGCGCCAAATTCACCAACGTAACCGGCATGTGTGAATATCGGCGGTTCAGCTCCTCGCGCAGTCTTTCGGGATAAGAACGAAAAGCGGCGGTAACCCCCGCCCCCATGCCGGTCGAAGACATGGTGCCGAGAACGACGATCTTGATCGGTTGGTTTTTCTCGATCGCTTCGGCCACGCGCGGCAAGGGCGAATCCGCGCGAACGAGGTTCTCCGGCACCCGGCACCAGTCGATGCCCGGATCGGATGCCGGCGCCCGATCCGCGGTTATCAAACCAACAAAACCAAGAGTCCAAATCGCAATGAATAGTCTCATAGCCGTCCTCATGTCGAAGAAGTCCTTGGCGCGGCAGTGCGCGCCGCCGCCTCCTGCTTGCGATACCAGGTCAACAGCCCGGCAAATAGAATCATAACCACGATGCCCGTGGCACTGACCGAAATCTGGGCAATCCAAGTGGAATTGAATTCGGTCAGGAAAAAGTGACCCAAAAAAGACAGCAGAGCGCCCAGGCAGAAGATTTGCAGCGAATGCTGTCCGCAAAGGATGACCGGCTTCGATACGGGCCAACGCAGAAACGGGGCGTCGATTCGAACCGCAATCACCACCAAATAAGCCAGACACAGAAAGTGGAACAGTCGCAAAAGGTCAAGATTCGTTTTGTCGATCGGGTAGATCACCTTGGCGAGACCGCGAGGAACCATCGCCGCGAGGGTGGGATTGGACCATGACGCGACCAAAAACAAACTGAACAGCAGGTAAACCGCCGCGAACGCGGCCGAAGGCCCGACCGGCAAGCGCTTGCTCGGACGAAAATCGCGCACACGGCACAAAAAGGCCCCGATCACGAACAGAAACTGCCAGGCGAACGGATTGAAGAACCACACGCCATCCGGATAGCCGGGCAGGTTGACGTTGAAATAATTGGCAAACGCATAAACCGCCGCCGATCCGGCCAGCGTCATCACCGGCCTATGTTTCAGGCTCCATAAGATCGCCGGAAAAATCGCCAGCAACACCACATAGAGCGGCAAGACATCGAGATTGACGGGCTTGAATTTCAGCAATAACGCCTGCATCAACGCCGTGTGCGGCTCGGCCACGAAGGCCGACAATCCCATCTCGTCGGCGAACATCGGGTTGTTGTAGCGCTGCCCGACATAGATCACGTGGCCGATGAACAATGTCACCAGAAAAACGTGCGCGATGTAGATTTGCCAGCACCGCCGGAGCACTTGGGCCGAAGCGAAAAGGAATCCCTTCCGTTCCATCGAGATGCCGTAAGCCAGCATCGCCGAATAGCCGGAAATGAAAATGAAAATTTCGGTCGCGTCGCTGAGGCCAAAATTGCGGACCGTCACCCAACTCGCGACGTTGTTCGGAATATGATCGACGAAAATGAAAAACAGCGCCAGCCCGCGAAAAAAATCGAGACGATAATCGCGCGGCGGCTTGCCGGCGGTCGTGAGCAGGGCCGGATTCGGTCCGGCGGCGGCAGTGGACGACATCGGCGTTGTCGCGTGAATCCTTCCCTTCCCCTCTCCCGCCAATGAATACCAGCCGTCTGGCGAAGCCTCTATGAGACTGGATTCCCCAACCCGCCTGGGTTCAGTTGCCGAGGAGAAGCCAAGCAGCGAGCCCGAGAAAAGCGAAAAAACCGACTACGTCGGTGACCGTGGTCAGGATCACGCCCGAGCCGACCGCCGGATCGATGCCGGCGCGCGCCAGCACCAGCGGAATCGTCGATCCGGCGAGTCCGGCAACCACTAGGTTGACGATCATCGCCATGCCGAGGACAGCACCCAAGGTGGCGCTGTCGAACCACATCCAGGCGACAATGCCGGTGATAACTGCGAACAACACGCCATTGAGGCTCCCGACGACGACTTCCTTGCCGATCACCCGCGCGGCGTTGACCGCCGTCAGCTCCTTGGTGGCCAATGCGCGCACCATCACCGTCAACGTCTGCGTGCCGGCATTGCCGCCCATGGAAGCGACAATCGGCATTAACACCGCCAACGCCACCATCTGCTCGATGGTGGCGTCGAACCAGCCGATGACGATCGAGGCGAGGATCGCGGTCGCCAGATTGACCAGCAGCCACGTAAAGCGCGACCGGGTCGTATCCACCGTGGCGCTGTAGAGATCGGCGCGCCCAACGCCGCCCAACCGGAGAAAATCTTCCTCGTTTTCCTCCTGGATCACGTCCACGACGTCGTCGACGGTAATCGCGCCCACCAGCTTTCCCGCCTCGTCGACCACCGGTGCCGAGACCAGGTCGCGCTGGCGAAACAGGAATGCGACTTCTTCCTGGTCCATGGCTGCCGGAATCAGCTGCATCTCGGTTTCCATGATCTCGGTTACCGGAACCTGCCGCCGTGTCCGCAACAATCGGCTGAGGGGAATGGCGCCGAGAGGTTTGCCTTCTCCGTCCACCACGAAGATGTCGTAGAATACTTCCGGCAAATCCCGTTGCTCGTCGTCAGCGGTGCGCCGGATAAAGTCGATGGTTTCGCCCACGGTCCAATGCGGCGGCACCTCGACCAGCTCGCGCTGCATCAGGCGTCCCGCGCTGTCCTCGGGATAGGCCAGGGCATCGCGGATGACGGCACGCTCTTCGGCGGGAATCGCGGCAAGAACTTTCTTCCGCTCGTCCTCGGGCAACTCCTCGACGACGTTGACGGCATCGTCGCTGTCGAGTTCGCGGACGGCCGCCGCGACATTCTCGAGGCCGAGCTTGGCGATGATGTCGTCGCGGACTTTCTCGTCCAGCTCGTGCAGAATTTCGGGGTCGAAATCGCGCTTGATAATTTCGACCAACGCGCCGCGATCTTCGATCGCAAGCCTTTCGAGCAGATCGGCGACGTCGGCGTAATGCAGCGGCTCGAGGATCCGTTTGACGCGCGGGATATCTTCGGCGGCGATCGCGTCGGCGATCTCCTCCGCGACCCGGTCGAGCGGATAGGCTTCCGGGCTCTCCGGTCCGGCGTCGCCGGGAGGCGCTTCCTGGTCGGGCTCCCGTTCGCTCATGGCCTAATCCTTCGATGAGCGCCTAGTAAAACGGCCCGGCGATAAATAATCGCGCGGGCGAATTGTCGTGCGAACGCGCGCCTAGCCGCGTGACGTGCGTATTAAATTAATGCGCCCCTATCGGGGCGCGGGCCTGGAAATATGGTGCGGTCGAGAAGACTCGAACTTCCACAGGGTTGCCCCCACAGCGACCTCAACGCTGCGCGTCTACCAGTTCCGCCACGACCGCGATATTTCCCCGCAGCGACGTCACACGAGCCTTTTGCTCTTGCGACGAGGCCGCAAATGACCGTTGATAACGCCCGGAAATAGCAAATCCCCTCTGTCCGCGCAAGGCAAGACCCCGGAAACGCCTGCCCATGTCCATGCCGCCTTCGGTCGAATGGCGCGTCTCCGATATTCCGGTCCCCTATCCGGAAGCGCTCGCCTTCATGGAGGCGCGGGTCGCCGACATCGGCCAAGGCCGGGCGCCCGAATGCGTTTGGTTGCTGGAACACCCGCCGCTCTATACCGCCGGCACCAGCGCCGACCCGGCCGAGCTGCTTCAGCCCGATCGCTTCCCCGTATTCCGCGCCGGCCGGGGCGGGCGCTACACCTATCATGGCCCCGGCCAACGGATCGCGTATCTGATGCTCGACCTTAATCGGCGGGGCCGGGACGTGCGCGCCTACGTCTGCCGCATCGAGGACTGGGTCATCGCCGCCCTCGCCCGGTTCGGGGTGCGCGGCTTCCGCCGCCCCGGCTACATCGGCATTTGGGTCGACCTGGCGGCCCACGGCGGCAGGCCGGGCGACGAGGCGAAGATCGCTGCCGTCGGCGTGCGGGTCCGCCGCTGGATCAGCTATCACGGCGTTTCGATCAATGTCGATCCCGACCTCGGCCATTTCGCGGGGATCGTACCGTGCGGCATCGCCGGCGGGCGCGTGACGTCGCTCCTCGATCTCGGCATCACCGCGAGTGCGGCCGACATGGATACCGCCCTGATGGCGACGTTCGCCGACGTGTTCGGAGAGAGCACCCAGTTGCCAGAGTTGCAAAAATAACACAAATGTTATATCAAGGATAATGGCCTGGACGGTCGAAACCCTGAGCGAGGCGGTGGACGACGAAATCGCCACCTTGCCGCCCAAGGTCCAGGCCAAGCTCTTGTGGATCATGGGGCAAATCGAGGCCCGCGGGCTACCGGCGCTTCGTCCGCCGCACATCGACCATCTCGGCGGCGGTCTTTACGAGTTGCGGGCCAAGGGCCAGGAGGGTGTTGGACGGGCACTATTCGTCACCCGGGGGGAACGGGTGGTCATCGTCCACGCCTTCCAGAAGAAAACGCAAAAGACGCCTGCGCGGAACCTCCGCCTGGCGGAACAACGAGCGAAGGAAGCGACATGACGACCTTAAAGCAATTGAAGCGGCGGCTTCTCCGAAACCCGGAAGTAAAAGCTGAATACGAGGCGTTGAAGCTGGAGGAAAAGCTGGCGGCGCGACTCATGCAAATTCGCCGCTCGGCGGGCCTCACCCAAAAGGAGTTGGCGACGCGGATCGGCGCGAAACAAGCCGCCATTGCCCGGATCGAATCAGGCCGGCATGTGCCGGAACTTGCGACCCTCGAAGGCTACGCCCTGGCGACCGGTCGCAAGCTGATCGTCGATTTCGTGCCGCTTAAGACTGAACCGAAAGGCACGGCTGGACGCACCGGGCGGAGAAAAACAGCAGCGGCCGCGTAATGGACGCCGTCCCCTTGCAATGCCGTCATTACCCTTCTCCACGCCGCGCCCAAATCTCAGGGCGCCGATGTTTCCCAGTTGCAAGATAATGACGGTAGTCTTCTATCAACTCTCTTGCCACGTCATCGAGCAATCCGAGCCTTTCCAGGAAAGCTTGAATCTCGTCCGGCCCTGGTCGATCAAAACTGGCAGAGAATTCTTCGATGAAATTATTCCATTCACGCCGTTTTTTAGAATCGAGTCGATTGGCCAACCGATTGCTTAGAATATAACCAACGTAATCAATGACGACCCAGCGACGGTCTGTTAGTGCGATCTCGTCGATGCGTGCCTGAGAGAGGCCAACATCGCGCAGTATTTCGAGAACTTGTTTTTTTGTGCGTCTTTGTCTGCCGGAGTCCCTCTTCCGCCCCAACGGCCGCCACCGACGATCAAGTCAATTAGCAAGGGTCCCATCATTGCAGCGAGGTTTTGCAACTCTTGCAGGGTGGTTTCCGCTCGCCGAACAACTTCGCGGGTCTTTGCCTCGATACCAGATGACGAGGCTTTGAAAGATTCTATATGCTCGAAGTTCCCAATGAGAGCAGCCAGCGTTGCCCCCATTAACGCCGCCGTTAAATATTTCCCCGACCACTGCGGAGATACCAACAGACCAAATAAAAGCGAGAACAACAATGCTGCCGCGATCGCGTTAAATACAATTGATCGCGGAGAAGTGACGATACGATTAATTATTTCCCGCCACATAATCAAACGCTCGATCGCTGGATGAATCCGGCGCCGCCGGGAGGATCGCACGGTTCGACCGCGACATCCTCCACCCGCGCCGCCGGGGGGCCTCGCCGGCACGCGGCGATCATTTCGTCGACCTTGGCGCGCGGCCCCGAAAATACCGCCTCGACCGCGCCTCCGGCGCGGTTGCGCACCCATCCCGCGAGCCCAAGACGGCCGGCTTGTTCCACCGTCCAGGCGCGGAACCACACCCCCTGAACGCGCCCCGTAATCACGACTCGAACGGATAATGTTTCTTCCGACTCGGGCGTCATCTGTACGTCAACGGAACTCCAGAATCACCTGATCGACGGTCAGGCTGTCGCCGGACTTGGCCTTGACTGCGGCAACGGTGCCGTCACGTTCCGCGCGCAGGACGTTTTCCATTTTCATCGCTTCAATGACGGCCAGCTCCTCGCCCGCCTTCACCTCTTGGCCTTCGGAAACGGAGACCTTTACCAACAGGCCGGGCATCGGCGACAGCAGGAATTTCGAGGTGTCGGCGGCCTTCTTGACCGGCATCAGACGCCACAGCGGTCCCACGTGCGGGCCGAACACCAAGGCGTCGGTTTCGGTGCCGGCGTGGGACAGACGGTAGGCAATGCCGCTGCGCTCGACCTGCAGGCAGAGCGGCTCGCCGTCAAAATCGCCTTCGAACAACGGCTCGCCCAGAGTCCAATCGGTGCGGATACGAAAAGGACGGCCGGCGAGTGTGCCCTCGAACCCGTTCGCCGTGCGTGTCACCACGACCGAATGTTCGCTCTCATCGATGCGAACGACCCATTCATTGGCGACGCGACGTTCGTGACCGGGAACCTGGCCGGCGATCCGCGCCGCCCGCTCCTGGTAGGCGTGATGAACAACGGCCGCCGTGGCCACCAGCACGCTAGGACGATCGTGGACCGCGTCCGCGGGATGGAACCCGTTGGGATATTCCTCGGCGATGAAGCCGGTCGACAGTCGCCCTTCCTTGAAACGGGAATGGGCCATCAAGGAAGCGAGGAACGGGATATTGTGGTTGACACCCCGAATGTAGAACTCATCGAGCGCGCGCGCCATGCGCCCGATCGCTTCCGCGCGGTCGCGACCGCGGGTGATCACCTTGGCGATCATCGGGTCGTAATGAATCGAGATTTCGCTGCCCTCGGTGATGCCGGTATCGACCCGGACGTCGTCGTTTTCCCTCGGGGGGCGATAGCGCGTCAGGCGCCCGATCGACGGCAGGAACTTGCGGAACGGGTCTTCGGCGTATACGCGGGATTCCACCGCCCAGCCGGTGAGCTTGATGTCCTTTTGCGAAACCGGCAGACGTTCGCCCGCCGCGACGCGGATCATCATTTCCACCAGATCGAAGCCGGTAACCATCTCCGTCACCGGGTGTTCGACCTGAAGCCGCGTGTTCATTTCCAGAAAATAGAAATTGCGTTCCTGATCGACGATGAATTCGACCGTCCCGGCGGAGGAATAGCCGACCGCTTGGGCCAGCGCGACCGCCTGCTCGCCCATCGCCTTGCGGGTCTTGGCGTCGAGCAAGGGCGACGGCGCCTCCTCGATAACCTTCTGGTGGCGGCGCTGGAGTGAGCATTCGCGCTCGCCCAGATAGACGACATTGCCGTGGGTGTCGCCCATGATCTGAATTTCGATGTGGCGCGGGTTGCGCACGAACTTTTCGACGAACACGCGGCCGTCGCCGAAACTCGATTGCGCCTCGCTGGTGGCGCGGACGAATCCTTCGCGGCATTCGTCGTCGTTGTCGGCCAGGCGCATGCCCTTGCCGCCGCCCCCGGCGGAGGCCTTGAGCATGACCGGATAGCCGATGGCGCGCGCCGCCTGGACCGCCGCGTCGGCGTTCTCGAGCGCGGCGACGTGGCCGGGAACGGTGCTGACCTTGGCCTTGGCCGCCAGCTTCTTCGATTCGATCTTGTCGCCGAGCGCCTCCATGGCTTCGGGCGAAGGCCCGATGAAGGTGATCTTGGCGTCGCGGAGCGCGCGGGCGAACACCGCCTTTTCCGACAAAAAGCCGTAGCCGGGATGGACCGCTTCCGCGCCGGTTTCGCGGACCGCCTTCAGGATGTTGTCGATGACCAAATAGCTTTGGGTCGACGGCGCGGGACCGATCGCCACCGCCTCGTCGGCCATTTCGACGTGCAACGCATTGCGGTCGGGCTCGGAATAGACCGCGACCGTCTTGATGCCGAGGCGCCGCGCGGTCTTGATGACCCGGCAGGCGATCTCGCCGCGATTGGCGATCAAGATCTTCTTGAACATCGTCGGTTATCCGTTGCGGCTCGGCGGCGCTTCGCTTCGGCGCATAAACACATCGAACAAGCCCATGACGTAAGCGGCATGGACGGCCAACACCCCGCCGTAGCCAACCATCGGCCACATGAACCACGGATTCTCCGGCATCGTCGTCATATTGACGACCACGAGGACGAGCATCACCGCAAAATAAACCGTTAAATGCCGGCCGAAGCCGAGCAATCGGGCGCGCGCCGTCTTTTCATTGTCTTGGATATCGCGCATGAGCGGACTACAACGGAATGTTGTCGTGCTTCTTCCAGGGATTTTCGAGGATCTTGTTGCGCAGCATCTTGAGGCTGCGGCACAGGCGGACGCGGGTGTTGCGCGGCATGATCACGTCGTCGATGAACCCGCGATGGCCGGCGATAAACGGGTTGGCGAAGCGCTGGCGGTATTCCTCGGTGCGCGCCGCGATCTTGGCGGCATCGCCGATATCCTGGCGGAAAATGATCTCGACCGCGCCCTTGGGCCCCATTACCGCGATTTCGGCGCTCGGCCAGGCGAAATTGACGTCGCCGCGCAGGTGCTTGCTGCTCATGACGTCGTAGGCGCCGCCGTAGGCCTTGCGGGTGATGACGGTGATCTTGGGTACCGTCGCCTCGGCGAACGCGAACAGCAATTTGGCGCCGTGCTTGATGATGCCGCCGAATTCCTGCGTCGTGCCCGGCAGAAATCCCGGCACGTCGACGAAGGTCAGGATCGGGATGTTGAAACAATCGCAGAAACGCACGAACCGGGCGGCCTTGATCGACGACGCGATGTCGAGGCAGCCGGCCAGCACCATCGGCTGATTGGCGACGATGCCGACGGTCGAGCCTTCCATCCGCCCGAAACCGGTGATGATGTTGCCCGCGTAATTGGGCTGTATTTCGAAGAAATCGCCCTCGTCGAGAACCTTGAGGATCAACTCCTTCATGTCGTAGGGCTTGTTCGGGTTGTCGGGAATCAGGGAGTCGAGCGATTCCTCCACCCGATCCGCGCTGTCGGGGGTGGGTCGCGACGGCGGCTTCTCCTTGTTGCTGCCGGGCAGGAAATCGATAAACCGGCGGAGCGACAACAACGCCTCGATGTCGTTGTCGAAGGCGCGGTCGGCGACGCCGGAACGGGTGGTGTGGGTTTGCGCCCCGCCGAGTTCTTCGTGGGTGACTTCCTCGTGCGTTACCGTCTTCACCACGTCGGGCCCGGTCACGAACATGTAGGAGCTGTCGCGCACCATGAAAATGAAATCGGTCATGGCCGGCGAATAGACCGCGCCGCCGGCGCAGGGTCCCATGATCACCGAGATTTGCGGCACCACGCCCGAAGCCAAGACGTTGCGCTGGAACACTTCGGCGTAGCCGGCGAGCGAAGCGACGCCTTCCTGAATGCGCGCGCCGCCGGAATCGTTCAGTCCGATGACCGGCGCGCCCACCTTCATCGCCTGGTCCATGATCTTGCAGATCTTTTCCGCGTGCGATTCGGACAACGAACCGCCGAAAACGGTGAAATCCTGGCTGAATACGAACACCAGCCGGCCGTTGACGGTGCCGTAGCCGGTCACCACGCCGTCGCCCGGAATGGCTTGGTTGGCCATACCGAAATCGACACAGCGGTGCTCGACGAACATGTCCCATTCCTCGAAGGAGTCGGGGTCGAGCAGGACGTTGATCCGCTCGCGCGCCGTGAGCTTGCCCTTGGCGTGCTGGGTCTCGATGCGCTTTTCGCCGCCGCCCAACCGGGCGAGACGGCGTTTTTCATCGAGCTGACGGATGATGTCGTGCATAAGCGGTTCGCTTGCGAATCGGAGCGTGGAGGTTGAAAGGCGGCCCCGACGGAATGGCTTGGTATCCGCGATGGTGAGCCATCCCTTATAGAAACGCCACGGCAGACCCTTCAAGCCCGCCAAAGAGTTCTTGTTATGCCACCCTTTAGGGTGGGGTTATGCTCCCCGCTAAACTAAGTGTTCAATTCGATCATAAATGGATATACATGCGGCCGAGGGATCGACTACCAAAAAACGGCGTCCATGAGCGCCACGTGGGAGCGTTTCCACGTACAAGAGATGAACTTCGGGGGAATTTTGAATCTGAAGTAAAGCCGTTTCCGTGCGCTCGGCGCGCGGCGGGTGTGGTTGTGTGTCGATTCTTGCTGACGGAGAAACCGGGTGGCGGATTTGGATTTGAATTTGAGCGGAATGTCCATCCTGGTGACGGAACGGCACCAGCAGATGCGCGGGATCGTGTGCGATATCCTGCGTCAGTTCGGCGTTCAAAAGGTCGCGCCGGCAGCCGCGGTTTCCGATGCCTTCGGCTATTTCGCCGAACACGGCGCCGACCTGATCATCTCCGATTGGTCTCCCGAGGTGGACGCGCTCGATTTCGTTCGGCGCGTGCGCCACGATCCGTTGAGTAAGGACTTCTACGCGCCTTTTATCGTCATTACCGCGTTTTGCGACTCGCAACGGGTTTATCTCGCCCGCGATGCCGGTATTCACGAATTCCTCGCCAAACCCTTTGCCGCGCAGCATCTTTTCTTCCGCATCCGCTCCATCATCGAACAACCGCGGCTGTTCATCCGTCTCGCCGACTTTTTTGGCCCGGATCGTCGCCGCCGTCGGATGGTATGGAACGGACCTGAAAGGCGCGAGCACGCAAATCGGACCAACACCGACCGGCGAACGAAGAACATTCCGGTCCACCCGGATCGACGCGGTCTCAAGGTGGTCGATTCCCGCCAGGAACAGCGAAGCTCGATCACGTCGAAAGATCGAGCCGCTTAACTCGTTTTTTCCCGCGCCAACCGTGCAAACCGCCCCGCCGCCGCCAAATCGGCGGCGATCGCGTCGCGCCGGCCGAGCGCTTCCCGATCTTCCCCCCAGCGCTCGTTTTGCCAAGTTTCGTCGAGAACGGCGAGCGCAAAAGCCTCCCCGCCGTCGATGCGCCCCTCGACCAGGGCGAGCGCCAGCACGAGAGATCCTCCGGCCGCGACGGCCACACCGGCGGCGGCGAGCGTCCATTCGTCGAGCGCGCCAACGGCGTCGTCCAACGCGGCCATGGCTTCGGGCGGTTGCCGGACCGGCATGACCCCGGTGCCCACCGCGAGGCGCGCCCCGTAACGTTCCGCCGCCCATGCAAGCCACGGCCCCCACGATGTTTCTTGCCGGCGCACCAAGTCGGCCGGCGCGTCGGCCCGTTGGCACAGCAGATCATTTCGCCCATAAGCCGCCACGGCGGAGCGGAACGAATTCCGATCTTCCCGCGCCCGGTCGATGGCGGTGTTGGCGATCCCGGTGAGCGGCATGGTAGCCGGCGCGATCACGCTCCCTTGCGAGGCCCATTCATCTCCGACCGCCTGGGCCAGCGCTTCGGTCGGCAAAATAAGCGGCCGTCCGAGCGGCGTCCGCACCGGCCGGTCGTCCAGGGCAATCGCGAAGCCCTGAGACGCCGTTCGCACGCCAACGGCCGCGTAAAATCGATCGCGCTTGCGCATGATCACGCTCAACGTCCGAGGATGCCCTTCAGGCCACGACCTATACCTTCGCCGAGCCCCCGCACCGCGTCGCCGATACCTTGCTTCTTCTCCTCGGCGGCCGGCTTCGGCTCCGCCGCCGCCGGCGCCGATGGCGAAGGTGCCGGCGCGAGGCCGAGCGCCACTTGGCACGGTGAAGGGTCGGTCTTCGCGCGCTCGCCGGTCAGCACCCCGGTAATGGTCGAAAGTCCCCCTGACACCACGCCGGTAACGGCGCCGGTCACGGCGCCGACCGTCCCGGTCACCGCGGCGAGGGGATCCAAGCCATACGTCGGTTCGGCGAATGTGCCCTCGATCCGCACCCGCCCGACCAGATTGCCGAGCCCGATACCGAACCCCTCGCGCGCCTCGGGCTTGAACGCGAAATTCAACGTCTCGGCGCCGAGATCGGCGCGTCCGCCTCCCGCGACGGTCATCTTGCCGGTCTCGATCGCAATCCCGTCGCGCGCCTCGGCCACGCCGCCGGCGATCTTGAATCGTGCCACCGCGCATCTGAGCGCGGTGAACTCGTCGGATTTGGCGAAAGGGTTGAACGCGGTCAAAATCTGGGTGACGGCATCGCCGCCCGCCAGATCGATATACTTGTTGCCGATCCGCCCCGGCCCGAGAACGATCTTGGCGTCGCCTTCGAGGCTCGCCATCAGCGCGCGCACCGAGTTGCCCGCGCCGCGCAGATCGACCGTCGCCTCGGCCTTGCTGTCCCAGACGGTCTCGGCCATGCCGAGATCGGCCAGCAAGCGGCCCCAGTCCACGTTGTCGCCCGCAAGGCGCAACGCCATCCGGATCGGGGCGCGCGCACCGTCGATCGACGCGTCCGCCTTGATCCGGCCGCCCGCCGCAACCAACGCGATCGGTAGCGCCAAACGACCGTCTTTCAACGTCAGATGCGCGTCCACCTCGCGCACCGTCAATCCGTTCGGCAATACGGCCGTCTCGACCCGATGCTTGACGTCCGCGTTGACGATGCGCAAGGCGTCCAACGGCAAGGGATCGTCCGGAAACACGCGGCCGCCCTTCGCGGATGGCTTCTCGGCCTTCGCGCCCGGGGGCAGCCACGCCTTGAGATCGACCCGCCGGGAATGCAGCGTGGCGGTAACGTCCGCCACGGGTGGCGCGAACGCGATGCGCGCCGATCCGGCAAAATCGCTTTGTCCAATGCCAGCCTCCAGATTTTCGATCGCGTAGGTGCGCCCCTGGCCCTTGATCCGAAACGCGGCCTTGAGCGGCCCGACCGCGGGCATATTTTGTCCCGGGGGCAGAAGGGCGGAAACGGAGTCGCCCGCAAGCGTGGCCTTGAAATCGAACTCCTTCGGTGCGCGCGGGTTCACAACGTGGCCGTCGACGGCCGCTTTCACCCCGGCGATTTCGATCTCCAGCCGAACGGGATAACGGGCATTTGCCTCCATCAGCGACTTGAGGGCGCCGATCCGCCCCGTGGCCGAAACCGCCCGTCCGTCGTGCGCCGCCTTAAGGGTCACGGCGATCGGACTTTCGGCATCCTTGCTTTCCAGGGCGAACGCCTCGACCGTCAGATTCATTGCGGTTCCGTCGCGCGCGTCGCGATAATCGATCCGCACGTCGCGGATGTCCACTTTGTCGAACACCGGCAGCGATCGGCTGTCGCCGGCGGGCCGGGCCGACGGCGGCCCGGCGGGCGCGATATCCCAGTTGGCGCGGCCCTGGCCGTCGATCTCGAACAGAGCGTCGAGGCCGCTCAGCACCATCCGATTCACGCGCACCTCGCCCCGGAGCAACGGCAACAGCTGGACTTCTGCCGCCAGGCGCTTGAGGACGATCATGTCCTTGCGCGAGCCCCAAGGGGCGTTGGCGAACGTCACGCCTTCGACCGCGAGCGCCGGATTGAGCGACACTTCCACCTTGAGCGGCCCCGCGATCACCAGTTCGCGCCCGGTCGCGGCCTTGACCTGGTCGGCGATCAAGCCGCGGTAGTTATCGAAATCCATGGACTTCAGAACCGCGACCCCGGCGACGATCACGGCGACGGCGAGCACAACGAAACCGCCCAGTATTTTTCCTAGGGTTTTCATGTCGCTTCCCCCATCAACGCCGCGAGGGCAGCCGGCAGCTCGGCAAAACGGGAGACGATGCAGTCGGCGCCGGCGGCGCGCAACTCATCGGCATGGTGATACCCCCACGCCACGCCTACCGCCCTGGTGCGGGCGGCGCGCGCCATCGTCATGTCGAAGGTGGTATCGCCGATCATCACCGTCGCCGACGGATCGGCACCCGTTTCGGCCATCGCCTTATGCAACATTTCGGGGTGCGGCTTGCCCGCGGCCCGGTCCGCCGTCTGCAAGGTGGCGAATCGATCGGCCAGCACATGGCGCTCCAGCGTCGCCATCAGGCCGCGATGGGACTTGCCGGTGGCGACGCCGAGCAGCCAGCCCGTCACGTTGAGACACTCGATGGCTTCGCGCGCGCCGGGATAGAGAGGATCTTGCACCAAATCCCTTGCGCGCAAATCGCGGAACACGGCGATGTAGTCGGCGTGGACGCGCTCGATGGTGCCGTCGGATTCGGTGGGCAATAGAGCGCGAATGGCTTCGAGCAAATGAAGGCCAACCACCCGGCGGATTTTCTCGGCTGACGGTTCCGCCAGCTCCTGGGCGGCACACGCCGCACGCATCGCCGCGACAATGGAATGCTGGCTGTCGACCAGAGTACCGTCGCAATCGAACACCGCGAGGCGAAGGGGTGGTGGTACGGTCACGGCCACCTCCTCGCGTTGCGCCAATCGGGCGCGACGAAACGCGACCTTACTCGCAGTGAATGACGGCGTCGAACATAAATTCGCGCTTGTACCAATCCGGATTGATCCACAATCCGACCCCGATTGTGTCTGGCGCTTCCCGGGCCCGAAATACGATGCGCTGGCCGACCGTCATGCGCAACTGGCGCTGCGAGATCACGGCGTGATTGTCGGCACGAAGGAGGAATATGGTTGCCATTCCCGGCCATCGTTCGCCCTTGTTGACGATTTCGAACTGAGCATCCGTGCTTTCGCACTTGGCGACGATATCGAGATTGAGTTCGGAACCCTGCGCCATCACCGGTTCGGCCGCCAGAAGTACGTTTCCACTCAACGCCAACGCCCAAAGAAATCGATACGCCGTCATCGTCAGCTACACCCCTGGCTGCATTGTTGGAGTCGTATATAGCTAGAGGTGTATATAGTTCTTTACGCATCCACCGCAACCCCATGTTCGGGCGTCCTAAAATGGGATTTTTCCGGCCGCAGGATTTTTCCGTCGCCGAATGGCCTATTTTCATTCGCCGAATCGAACCCGAGGAATCGCCAAGTCGCGGCCATGTGTTCGGGCAGCGGCGCGGCGACTTCGATCGTCCCCGAACGCGGATGGGGTATGCGGATCGCCCGAGCGTGCAAATGCAGCTTGGGCGAGATACTACTCCCGCTCAGAAACGCGCCTTTCCCGCCGTACTTGCCGTCACCCAAGATAGGCGTGCCGAGGGCGGCGGCATGCACCCGCAACTGGTGGGTGCGGCCGGTTTCAGGCTCCAACACCAGCCAAGCGGCGCGTTTGCCCGCACGGTCGACGACGCGATAACGCGTCACGGCGCGCTGGCCATCTTCGTTCTCCACCGCCACCCGTTCGCCTTTCGGGCCACCCTCCTTGGCGAGCGGCGCGTCGATGCGGCCTTCGGACGGATGGGGCACGCCCGCGACCGCCGCCCAATACACTTTCCGCGCGTCGCGCCCGCGAAAGGCGGCCGCAAGCTTGGCCGCCGCCTGGGCCGTACGCGCCAGCACCAGAACGCCGCTGGTGTCGCGGTCGAGACGATGCACCAAGCGCGGCCGCTCGCCCCCGAAGCGAAGCGCATCCAGCATCGCGTCCAGATGCCGATGGGTGCCGGTTCCGCCCTGCACGGCGAGACCGGCGGGCTTGTCGATCACGATCACGTCGTCGTCCTTGTAGAGCACCCGCGCGGCGAGCATCCGTGCATCCGCCGCGGCAACCGGCTTTTCCGGCGCCGCACGATTCGACGGCCGACCTAGCGGCGGCACGCGGACCGTTTGTCCCGCCACCAGCCTAAAGCCGGATTTCACCCGCCCGCCGTCGACCCGTACCTGGCCGGTGCGCAGGAGTTTTTCCAGCCGCCCGTGGGTCAGCTCCGGGTAATGGCGGCGGAACCAGCGATCCAGGCGCAGCCCGTCCTCGTCAGCAGCGACCCGCACGGTGGCAACAGTGGTGGGCGGACGCGCGTTCATGGCAAAAGTTGCCTCAACAAAGCCATGCCGGCGAAGAACGCCAGAATGGTCAACAGCACGGACGCCGCGACATAAAGGGCCGCGGGCATCAACCGCCCCTGCACCATCAGCAGGTTGACATCGAGAGTGAAAGCGGAAAACGTGGTGAACGCGCCGAGAAATCCGACCGTCAGAAACGCCCGCATCTCCGGGCTTGCCGACCAGGCAAGCGCGAAGGCTTCCGTCAGCGCCCCCATGACGAAACACCCGATCGTATTGACCGCGAGCGTCGCCCAGGGAAAGCCCGTGCCGAGCCAATGGCCGACCGCGCCCATCAGGGCATGGCGCGCGACCGCGCCTGCCGCCCCGCCGACGGCGATGGAAACAATCATCTGGATCGACATGGCCATTATCCCTTCGTGGTCGCTACGCGCCGCTCGCGCAGCTTGTCCCAGTATTCGAGGCGCTTGGCGATCTCGCGCTCGAAGCCGCGCTCGGTCGGCTCGTAAAACCGCCGCCGCGCCATGCCGTCCGGGAAATAGTTTTGGCCGGAAAAAGCCTCCGGTGCGTCGTGGTCGTATTCGTAACCCTTACCGTAGCCGAGATCGCGCATGAGGCGCGTCGGCGCGTTGAGGATGTGCATGGGCGGCATCAGCGAGCCAGTTTCCTCTGCCGCGCGCTTGGCCACCCCTTCGGCCACGTAGAGCGCATTCGACTTGGGCGCGGTGCCGAGATAGATGACGCATTGCACGAGACCGATTTCCCCTTCCGGGCTGCCCAGGCGTTCGTAAGTGTCCCAAGCGGCGAGCGCCTGATGGACCGCCTCGGGATCGGCAAGGCCGACGTCCTCGACCGCGAAACGGAGCAACCGGCGGGCGATGTAGCGCGGGTCCTCGCCCCCCGCCAGCATGCGCGCGAGCCAATAGAGGGCGGCGTCGGTGTCGGAACCGCGCAGCGACTTATGCAGGGCGCTGATGAGGTTGTAATGGCCTTCCTGACCCTTGTCGTAGAGCGGCCGGCGGCGCTGAACGAAGGCCGCGAGCCCGGCGGCATCGAGCGCGGTTTTGGGCGGGGCTTCGGCCAACGCCTCCGCCATGTTGAAGAGATAGCGACCATCCCCATCGGCCATGGCGCGGAGCGCCGCTCGGCCGTCCCCGGTCAAGGGTAACGGCCCCACGATCTTCTCCGCCCGCGCAATCAGGGCTTCGAGCGCCGCGTCGTCCAGGCGCTTCAACACCAGCACCTGGCAGCGCGAGAGCAGGGCCGCAACCAACTCGAACGATGGGTTCTCGGTGGTCGCGCCGACCAGGGTCACGGTGCCGTCCTCGACGTAGGGCAGAAAACCGTCCTGCTGGGCGCGGTTGAAACGGTGAATTTCGTCGATGAACAGCAGCGTCCCCTGCCCCGCCTGGCGGCGCTTGCGGGCCGCGTCGAACACCCGGCGGAGATCGGCGACGCCCGAGAACACGGCCGAAAGCGGCTCGAAGTGCAGCGAGGTGTGCTCGGCGAGCAAGCGGGCGATGGTGGTCTTGCCCGAACCGGGCGGTCCCCACAGGATGATCGAGCCGAGCTTGCCCGCGCGCACCATCCGCCCGATCGGTCCCTCGGGGCCGAGCAGATGGTCCTGGCCGACCACTTCGGCGAGCGACGCGGGCCGGAGCCGATCGGCAAGCGGCCGCGGGGCCTGGGCTTCGAACAAGGTGCTCATCGCCCGATCACCACCGACAGGCGCTGGCCGCCGCGGTCGAGGCCGATCGCCCAGCGTTCCGCCGGACGCTCCAGCACCTGGACCAATTCGCGCACCGTTTCCACCTTGCGACCGTTCAACTCGCGCAGCGCGTCGCCAGGACGGAAGCCGAAACGCGCCGCCGGCGAGCCGCCGCGGATTTGAAGAACGTAAACCCCGGCGGGAAAGCGCTCGCCGCCGAGTTCCTCGGCCAGCGCCGGGGACATGTTGGCGACCACCGCGCCAGCCAACGGGTGCGCCCCGGACAGCGCGGTGAGATCGCGCGGCGGATCCTCGACCGGCGCTTCGAGAGGTGCGCGCGCCTCGACGCTTGCGCCCTTGCGCCACAGCTTGAAGGTCGCGGTATCGCCGAGCGCGAGGGTGGCGATGCGGTAGCGAAGCGCGTTGTCGTCTTCGATCTCGCGGCCGTTTACAGACAGGATCACGTCGCCGGGACGGATGCCGGCCTTGGCCGCCGGGCTCTTGGGATGGACAGATTCGACCACCGCGCCCACGGGTCGGGGCAGCTTCAACTGGGAAGCGTCGTCGGGACCGACGGCGCGAGTGACGGCGCCGAGCCAAGGCCGGACCAACCGCCCGTCCCCCTTGGCGAAGCCGGCGATCACGGCGCGCACCATGGTCGAGGGAATTGCGAATCCGATGCCGTGCGAACCGCCCGAGCGGGAAAAGATGGCGGTGTTGATCCCGACCACGCGCCCGTCCATGGCCACCAGGGCGCCGCCGGAATTGCCGGGATTGATGGCGGCGTCGGTCTGAATAAAGGAGTTGAGATCGGATACGCCGACGTTGGTGCGCGCGAGCGCGGAAACGATACCGCTGGTCACGGTCTGGCCGACCCCGAACGGATTGCCGATGGCGAGCACGATGTCGCCGACCTCGAGCGCGTCCGAATCGCCAAGCTCCAGGTGCGGCAACGGCTCGCCCGCCTCGACGCGCAGGATGGCGATGTCGGTGCGCTCGTCGCGTCCGATCACCTGGGCCGGGAACTGGCGGCGGTCCGCCAATACGACCACGATCTGTTCGGCGCCCTCGATCACGTGGGCGTTGGTGACGACCAGTCCCTCGGGCCGCAGGATCACGCCCGAACCGAGGGAGTTCTGGGTCTGCTCGCGCTGGCTTTCGAAGCCGGGGAACGCCTCGCCGAAGAAGCGACGGAAGAAGGGATCGTCGAACAGGGTCGGGCCACGCCGGGTCCGCACCACTTTGCTGGTGTAGATGTTGACCACCGCCGGGGCCGCCTTGCGTACCAGGGGCGCGAAGGACGCGTGCATTTCGGCGCGGGTTTGCGGCACGCGCGTGTCCTGAGCCGCAAGCGGCGCGACCAGGCCGGTCGCCAAGGCCATCGCCAAAACGACCAGGATCGATGCGCGCGGCTGAAGCATCATGGCGAGAGCCTCGTCGACCTTTGGGGTCCGGAGCATGGCAGTATATAGGCGCGCCGAAGCCCCTTTCGGCACGGTGAAAATTGTCTAACCCATTGATTCGTTTAATATATATTATTTACCGATCATCGTCAAAAGCATAAGGCGGCCCGTTAGCGACGGGCCGCCCACGCTAAAATCGGTATTGATGCGCGCGGGGCGCGCGCGCCGCGTCAGGCCGCGGCGGATGCTTCGGCCTTGGCCGCTTCCTCGGCCGCCTTCTTGGTGCGTGCGCGGTCGGCGGCGCCCTTGGCGGCACGGTCGCGGTCGACCAACTCGATAAAAGCCATCGCCGCCGCGTCGCCGTAGCGGAAGCCCGCCTTGAGCACGCGGGTGTAGCCCCCCCGACGCGTCTTGTAGCGGGTGGCGAGCGGCCCGAACAGCTTCTGCACCACTTCGTTGTCGCGCAGGATCGCCGCCGCCTGGCGCCGAGCAGCGAGCGTGCCCTTCTTGCCGAGCGTCACCAGCCGTTCGGCGAAGCGCTTCAGTTCCTTGGCCTTGGGCAGCGTGGTCGAAATCTGCTCGTGACGAAACAGCGCCGTCGCGAGGTCGCGCAGCACCGCATGGCGATGCTGCGTCTTCATGTTCAGTTTGCGGCCTCGATTGGCGTGACGCATGGGCGGAATTCCCTTTCGGCGATCTCAGTACGGCTCTTCCAGCTTTTTGGCCAGTTCCTCGATGTTCTCGGGCGGCCAATTGGGAATCTGCATGCCGAGATGCAGCCCCATGTGGGCGAGCACTTCCTTGATTTCGTTAAGCGACTTGCGCCCGAAATTCGGAGTGCGGAGCATTTCCGCCTCCGACTTCTGGACCAGATCGCCGATGTAAATGATGTTGTCGTTCTTGAGGCAGTTGGCCGAACGAACCGACAGTTCCAATTCCTCGACTTTTTTCAGCAGGTTGCGGCTGAACGGCAGGTCTTCGCGCGCATCCACCGCGGTGGCGAGTTTCGGTTCCTCGAAATTGATGAAGAGCTGCATCTGGTCGGTGACGATGCGCGCCGCGAGCGCGACCGCGTCCTCGGGGCTGACAGTGCCATTGGTGGTGACGTCGAGCGTGAGCTTGTCGTAATCGGTGTACTGGCCGTGGCGAGTAGCGTCGACCTTATAGGCCACTTTCCGCACCGGCGAAAACACGGCATCCACCGGAATGCGCCCGATCGGCGAATCTTCCGGACGGCTCTGATTGGCGGGAACGTAGCCTTTGCCCGACTCGACCATCAGTTCCATGTTCAGCGTCGCTTTCTTGTCGAGGGCGCAGATGACGAGATCGGGATTGAGGATTTCGATATCGCCGCCCGCCGAAATCATGCCAGCGGTGACTTCGCACGGTCCTTCGGCCGTCAGCGTCATGCGTTTCGGCCCGTCGCCGTGCATCTTGATGGCAAGCATCTTGATATTAAGGACGATGTCGGTCACGTCCTCGCGCACGCCGGGGATGGTCGAGAATTCATGCAGCACGCCGTCGATCTGGATCGAGGTGACCGCCGCGCCCTGGAGCGAGGACAGCAGCACCCGCCGGAGCGCGTTGCCGAGCGTCAGGCCGAACCCGTGCTCGAGCGGCTCGGCGATGATGGTCGCACGCCGTTTCGGATCGTCGCTCGCGTGGATTTCGAGCTTGGACGGCTTGATCAGCTTTTCCCAATTTTTCTGAATCACGGATCGATCCTCTTGTTCGCTATGACTGGCGGCAAGGCGCGCCGCGCGCCGAGCACGATCGAAAGACGACGTCGGACGCCTAGACCCGTCGACGCTTGCGCGGCCGGCAACCGTTGTGCGGTATCGGCGTCACATCGCGGATGGCGGTAATGGTGAAGCCGACGTTTTGCAGGGCGCGCAGCGCGGATTCGCGCCCCGAGCCCGGACCTTTGACTTCGACCTCGAGCGTTTTCATCCCGTGTTCGAGCGCCTTGCGCCCGGCCGCCTCGCCCGCCACCTGGGCGGCGTAGGGCGTCGACTTGCGCGAGCCCTTGAAGCCCGAGCTGCCGGCCGACGCCCAGGCGATGGCGTTGCCCTGCGCGTCGGTGATGGTGATCATCGTGTTGTTGAAGCTGGCGTTCACGTGCGCGATGCCGGAGACGATGTTCTTGCGCTCCTTGCGCCGCGCGCGCGTTGCCGGTTTGGCTTCGGCGGCAGCCTGGGCGGGAGCGGATGCGGTTTTGGCCATGATCGTTCCTTGCGAGTGACTTCGAGCGACGGTCGAACGGAGGCTAGTCCGGAGAGGGACGGATCAGCCCTTGGTAACTTTCTTCTTGCCGGCGATGGCAATGCGCACGGGGCCCTTGCGGGTGCGCGCGTTGGTGTGGGTTCGCTGGCCGCGCACCGGCAGGCCGCGGCGATGGCGCAAGCCCCGATAGCAGCCGAGATCCATCAGGCGCTTGATGTTGGTCGCCACCTCGCGGCGGAGGTCGCCTTCGACCGTGTAGTCGCGGTCGATGACCTCGCGGATGCGGAGAATCTCTTCTTCGGTCAGCTGATTGACCCGACGGTTGGCGGGGATGCCGACCTCGCCGCAGATCTTCTTCGACAGCACCGGGCCGATACCGTAGATATACGTGAGGGCGACCTCGACCCTTTTGGCGGTCGGAATGTTCACGCCAGCGATTCGCGCCAAGGCCGGTTCTCCTTAAGTATCTGGAAATAAAAGATAATCTCTCCGCGAGGGCGGAAAGAGGCGCGGATTATACGCGTGGATTGCGACCTGTCAACCATTCCTACCCTGTTTCCTACCCCTCTCCCCTAACCCAGGATCGCCGCGATTTGGCGGGTCACTTCCGGGATCGGGGCCATGCCGTCGACCCCCTTGAGGTTGCCCTTTTTCCGGTAGTGGTCGGCGATCGGAGCGGTCTGGGCGTGGTAAGCCTTGAGCCGCGAGCGGACGGTATCGGCGTTGTCGTCGGCACGGCGGGTGAACTCCTTTCCGCCGCACTTGTCGCAAACCCCCTTGGTCTTGGGCATCTGCAGGGTGTCGTGGTAACCGGCCCCGCATTTGGCGCAGGCGTAGCGCCCGGTGATGCGGCTGACCATGGCCTCGTCGTCGACGCGCATTTCGATCACGTGGTCGATCTTGAGCCCCGCCTTCTTGAGCATGGCGTCCAACGCCTCGGCCTGCGGGATGGTGCGCGGGAAGCCGTCGAGAATGAAGCCGTTCTTGCAATCCGGCTTGGCGATCCGGCCTTCGATCATCTTCACGATCAGGTCGTCGGGGACCAGCTCGCCCTTTTCCATGATCGCCTTCGCCTTGCGGCCGAGTTCGGAGCCGGCCGCGACCTCGGCACGCAGCATGTCGCCGGTCGACAGCTGAACGATCTTATGCTTGTCCTGGACGATCTTGGCCTGGGTGCCCTTGCCGGCGCCCGGCGGCCCGAGAAGAATCAGATTCGGCATGGTTACTTCTTTCCCCGCAGCTTGGCTTTCTTGATCAAGCCTTCGTACTGGTGGGCAAGCAGGTGGGACTGTATCTGCCCGACCGTATCGAGCGTCACCGTGACCACGATTAGCAGGCTGGTGCCGCCGAAATAGAACGGCACCGAATACTTGGCGATCAGGAATTCCGGCAACAGCGACACCGCCACCAGGTAGATGGCGCCGATCACCGTGAGGCGCGTCAGCACGCGATCAAGATATTCCGACGTGTTGACGCCGGGACGGATACCGGGGATGAAGCCGCCGTATTTCTTGAGATTGTCGGCGGTATCGACCGGATTGAAGACGACCGCGGTGTAGAAAAAGGCGAAGAACGCGATCAGAAGCGCGTAGATGATCAGATAGAGCGGCTGGCCATGGCCGAGATAGGCGGCGACCGTAGTCAACCACTCCGGTCCCTGCCCGGCCTGGAAGCTGATGAGCGTCAGCGGCATCAACAGGATCGAGCTCGCGAAAATCGGCGGGATCACGCCCGAGGTATTGATCTTGAGCGGCAGATGCGAGCTTTCGCCGCCGAACAGCTTGTTACCCATCTGGCGCTTCGGGTACTGGACGATGATGCGCCGCTGCGCCCGCTCGACGAAAACGATCAGAAAGATGACGGCGATCGCCATCACCAGGAAAAAAATGATGAGCGGCGTCGCCAGCGCGCCGGTGCGGCCCAGTTCGAGGGTTCCGGCCAGCGCCTGCGGCAGGTTGGCGACGATGCCGCTGAAGATGATGAGCGAGATGCCGTTGCCGATGCCGCGTTCGGTGATCTGTTCGCCGAGCCACATCAGGAACATGGTGCCGCCGGTCAGAGTCACCACCACGGAAAAGCGGAAGAAGTATCCGGGATCCGGCACCGCCGGGCCGACGCTGGAGGTCATGCCCTCGATGCCGGTGGCGACGCCGTAGGACTGCACCACCGTGATCAGCACGGTCAGGTAGCGTGTGTATTGGTTGATCTTCTTGCGGCCGACTTCGCCTTCCTTCTTGAGGGCCTCGATCTGGGGAGAAACCGCGGCCATCAGCTGCATGATGATCGCCGCGGAGATGTACGGCATGATGTTGAGGGCGAACACGGTCATCCGCCCGAGCGCGCCGCCGGCGAACATGTCGATCATGCCGAGAATGCCGCCCGCGTTCTGGCGGAAGATGTCCTGCATCACCGCCGGATCGATTCCCGGCAGCGGCACGTAGGTGCCGAACCGATAGACGATCAGGGCGCCGAGCGTGAACCAGATCCGCTTCTTCAGTTCGGTCGCCTTGGCGAACGCCCCGAAGTTGAGGTTGGCGGCAAGCTGTTCGGCGGCGGAGGCCATGGTCCGACTCCGTTACTCCGGTGACGTGACGCGATCCGACCGCTCAACCCTTTTCGGGTTTGGTCTTGTCGGATTTGGGTGCGATCTTGACTTCGGCCTTGGCCGGCTTTTCGGCCTTGGGCTTCGACTTGGCTTCGGCCGCCTTGGCCTCGGCCGCGGCGGCGGCCTTGGCTCGGTCGGCTTTGGCCTGGGCCTCGGCCGCGTCGCGCTTGATCTTCTTGCCGCGGGTCGGCCGTTCGGGTTTGGACGGCGGGAACGCGACCTGGCCGCCGGCCTTGGCGATCTGGGCAAGAGCCCCTTTCGACGCCGCCGTGACGGAAAACTTGATCGGCGCCTTGAGTTCGCCCTTGGCCAGCAGCTTGACGCCGTCGCGTTCGCGCCGGATCACGCCGGCGGCAATCATCGCCGCGCCGTCGACGACCGTATCCGACTTGAGGCGGCCGGCATCGACCGCGCGCTGCACCTGGCCGAGATTGACCTCGACCAACTCGCGGCGGAAGGGATTGTTGAAGCCGCGCTTCGGCAGGCGGCGGTAGAGCGGCATCTGGCCGCCCTCGAACGACAGCACGGAGACGCCGCTGCGCGCGGTCTGGCCCTTGCCGCCGCGGCCGCCGGTCTTACCCTTGCCCGAGCCGATGCCGCGCCCGATGCGCTTGCGCACCTGCGTCGCGCCGAAATTGTCGCGGATTTCGTTCAATTTCATGGTCGCCGTCCTTTATTTTGCCGTGTCGACCGTCACCAAGTGTTTCACCTTGGCGATCATGCCGCGCACCGATGGCGTATCCTCGAGTTCGCGGGTGCGATGCAGCTTGCCGAGACCGAGGCCGACCAAGGTCGCCTGCTGGTCTTTGGTGCGCTTGCCGGCGCTGCGCACTTGCGTCACGCGCACGCGGTTCTTGGATTTTGCGTTCATCGCCGCGGTCCCTCGCTCGTCGGTTCTTTATCAGTCTTTGTCGCCGGGGCCGGCTTCACCGCGCCGGCCGACCAAATCGCCGACCTTCTTGCCGCGCCGGGAGGCGACCACGCGCGGCGACATCATACCCTTGAGGGCGGCGAAGGTCGCCTTGACCATGTTGTGCGGATTGGCGGTGCCGACCGACTTGGCGACCACGTCGTGAACGCCCATGGTTTCGAACACCGCGCGCATCGGGCCACCGGCGATGATGCCGGTGCCGGGATCGGCCGCGCGCAACACGACGCGTCCGGCGCCGTAATGCCCGACCAGATCGTGATGCAGGGTGCGCCGATCGCGCAGCGGCACCCGGATCATGGCGCGCTTGGCCTGATCGGTCGCCTTGCGGATCGCTTCCGGCACTTCGCGCGCCTTGCCGGTGCCGTAGCCGACACGGCCCTTGCCGTCGCCGACCACCACCAGCGCGGCGAAGGCGAAGCGGCGGCCGCCCTTCACCACCTTGGCGACGCGGTTGATGCTGACCAGCCGGTCGACGAGATCGGATTCTTCGCGCGATTGGCCTTCGCGCGACTCGCGGCTTTCGCGGCCCTCGCGCCCTTCGCCGCGCCCGCGCCCACGGCCGCGGCCGCCGGCCCGCCCGCGCCCGCGCGGACGTTCCGTGCTTTCGCTGGCCTCTTCCGTCTCCGCCATTGCCTGGATATCCGCCATCGCTTGCGACTCCTCCTGAAATTCCGTTCGGCTAGAACGACAAGCCGCCGGCGCGGGCCGCGTCGGCCAGCGCCTTGATTCGGCCGTGGTAGCGGTAGCCGCCGCGATCGAACACCACGTTCTTGATTCCGGCCTTCAGCGCGCGCTCGGCGATCAGCTTGCCGATCTCGCCCGCCGCGGCGACGTTGGCGCCTTTCTTGAGGCGCGCGCGCGATTCCTTTTCCAGCGTCGATGCCGCCGCCAGCGTAACGCCCTTATGGTCGTCGATGACCTGGGCGTAGATGTGCCGGCCGGAGCGGAAGATCGACAAGCGCGGACGGCGGCCACCGCTCCGCGCGATATACCGGCGGATCCGCTTCTTGCGCCGACCGAATAGAACTTTCGATTTGGCCATGGCTACTTCTTCTTGCCTTCCTTGCGGAGAATCGTTTCGTTCGCGTACTTGATTCCCTTGCCCTTGTAGGGTTCGGGTGGACGGAAGTCGCGGATGTTCGCCGCCACCTGCCCGACCAGGCGCCGGTCCGATCCGGCGATCGTGATCTGGGTCTGCTCCGGGCACGCGATCTTGATGCCGGCCGGAATCGGGTAACGGACCTCGTGGCTGTAGCCGAGTTGCAAGACCAGGTCCTTGCCCTGAACGGCGGCGCGGAAGCCGACACCGCTGATATCGAGCTTTTCCGAATACCCGGTCGTTACGCCCTCGATCATGTTGCGGATGCTAGCGCGCGCCGTGCCCCACATCCGACGCGCCTGATGGGATTCGGAGGCCGGCTTGACGACGATTCCGTCGCCCTCGCGCGCGAGCACGACATCGCGGCCGTAGTCGGCCGTAAGCTCGCCGAGCTTGCCCTTGGCGGTAACCCGGGTTCCGGCCAACTCGACCGTAACTCCGGCGGGCACCTTGACGGGATTTTTTCCGACGCGGGACATGATTGCGTTCCTTGGATCTTCTTAGAACACGCGGCAGAGCACTTCGCCGCCGACGTTGGCGGCACGCGCTTCCGCATCCGACATCACGCCGCGCGGCGTGGACAGGATCGAGATGCCGAGGCCGTTGTAGACCTTGCTCAGTTCCTTGATCTTGGAATAGACCCGACGGCCGGGACGCGACACGCGCGAAATTTCGCGGATCACCGGGTCGCCCTCGTGGTACTTGAGTTCGATCCGGATTTCGCCGACGCCGGGGCGAACTTCGGTCACCTCGAAGTCGCGGATGAATCCCTCGCGCTTCAGGACATCGAGCACGTCGCTGCGGAAGCGCGACGCCGGCACGGTCACCTCGCTCAGGCGTGCGTGCTGGCCGTTGCGGATCCGCGCGATCATATCGCCGATGGGATCGGTCATCGCCATATCCGGGGTCTCCCTTACCAGCTCGACTTGATCATGCCGGGGATCTGTCCCGACGAGCCGAGCTCGCGAATCGCCATGCGGCACAACTTAAATTTCCGGTAGTTGCCGCGCGGGCGCCCGGTCAGCTCGCAACGCAGGCGAAACCGACTCGGCGAAGAATTGCGCGGCAGCTGCGCCAGCTTGAGCCGCGCGGCGAACCGTTCCTCCGGCGACAGCGACTTGTCGCTGGCCAGGGCTTTCAGCTTGGCGCGGCGAGCGGCATGTTTTTTCGCCAGCCGGCGGCGCTTTTCGTTCCTCTCGATGGCACTTTTCTTAGCCATACTGTATCGCTCCTGAGTTGCCGATCGTTCCCAATCAGGACGCAAAAGGCAGGTCGAAGCCCTTGAGCAGGGCCTTGGCCTCCGCGTCCGTCTTGGCGGTGGTGCAAATCACGATGTCCATGCCCCGGGTCTTCTCCATCTGGTCGAAGTCGATCTCGGGAAACACGGTCTGTTCCTTGAGGCCGATGGTGTAGTTGCCGCGGCCGTCGAAGCTCTTGCCCGAAAGCCCACGGAAGTCCTTGACGCGCGGCAGAGCGACGTTGACCAGCCGGTCGAGAAATTCGTACATGCGCTCGCGCCGGAGCGTGACCATGCAACCGACCGGCACGCCCTTGCGCAGCTTGAAAGTGGCGATCGACTTGCGCGACGTCGTGACGACGGGCTTCTGTCCGGAGATCGCCGTCAATTCTTTGACTGCGCCTTCGATCTTCTTCTTGTCCTGGGAGGCTTCGCCGACGCCCATGTTGATGACGATCTTGCTCAGCTTCGGCACCTGCATCGGGCTCGTGTAGCCGAACTCCTTGGCCAGCGCCGGAGCGACCGTCTTGACGTAATGTTCCTGCAACCGTGCCGTCATGGCGCCTTCCTCACTTGTCGATCACTTCGCCCGACTTGCGGGCAAAACGCACTTTTTGGCCGTCCTTCAGAATCTTGTAGCCGACGCGGGTCGCCTTGCCGGATTTGGGATCGACCAGCGCGAGATTGGAGACGTGGATCGTCCCCTCTTTTTCGACGATTCCGCCTTGGGGATTGGCCTGGGTCGGCCGGGTGTGACGCTTGACGCGATGCACGCCTTGGACGACCGCGCGCAGTTCGCGCGGATACATCTTGAGCACCTCGCCGACCTTGCCCTTATCGCGACCGGCAATGACGACGACCCGGTCGCCCTTCTTGATCTTCAGCTTCATGACCATGACTCGAATGCCTTACCTCACAACACTTCCGGCGCGAGCGAGACGATCTTCATGTACTTTTTCGCTCGCAGCTCGCGGGTGACCGGCCCGAAGATTCGGGTGCCGATCGGTTCGCCCTGCTTATCGACCAGCACGGCGGCGTTGCGATCGAACCGGATCACCGAACCGTCGGCGCGGCGGATGTCCTTGGTCGTGCGAACGATCACCGCCTGCACGACCTCGCCCTTCTTGACCCGGCCGCGCGGAATCGCGTCTTTAACCGATACGACGATTACATCGCCGATGGTGGCGTAGCGCCGCTTCGATCCGCCGAGCACCTTGATGCACTGCACGCGGCGCGCGCCGGAATTGTCCGCTACTTCCAAATTCGTTTCGACTTGAATCATCGGTTTACCTTTCGCGCGCCCGGAAGTTCGGATGTCACTCCGCGATCACTTCCCAACACTTGTTCTTCGAAATCGGGCGACATTCGCGGATCGTCACCACGTCGCCGATCTTGTGCTTGTTCGTTTCGTCGTGCGCGGCGTATTTCTTGGACCGACGAATGATCTTTTTGTACATCGGGTGCGTGAAGCGGCGCTCGACGCGCACCACCACCGTCTTGTCCATCTTGTCGCTGACGACGACGCCGCTCAGAACCCGCCTGGGCATTGCACGCTATCTCCTGTCTTTCCTACGCCGATTTGGCCTTGGCCTTCGGTTTCTTCGCCGGAGCGGCTTTGACCGGCGCCGCTTGGCCGAGTTTCCGTTGAGTCAACTGGGTCTTGATGCGCGCGATGTCGCGACGGATGGCGCGCACGCGTGCCGTGTTCTCGAGCTGGCCGCTCGCGCGTTGGAAACGCAGGTTGAACGCCTCCTTGCGCAAGCCGACCAGAGATTCCTTCAACTGATCGTCGCTCATGGTCCGGATTTCGGCGGGCTTCATCGGTTCAGGCCCCTTTCAGCGCGCGGGTCACGAGCCGGGTCTTGATCGGCAGCTTGGCGGCGGCGAGCGCGAAAGCTTGCTCCGCTACGTCGCGCGACACGCCGTCGACCTCGAACAGGATGCGGCCCGGCTTGACCCGGCATACCCAGAATTCCGGGCTGCCCTTGCCGCTGCCCATGCGCACTTCGGCCGGCTTCTTCGACACCGGCACGTCGGGAAACACGCGTACCCACACGCGCCCGGTGCGGCTCATGCGGCGGGTCAGGGCCCGGCGCGCGGCCTCGATCTGGCGGGCGGTGACCCGCTCGGGCTCGAGCGCCTTGAGGCCGTATTCGCCAAAGTTCAGGCTGAACCCGCCCTTGGCCTTGCCGTGGATGCGGCCCTTGTGCGCCTTGCGGTATTTGACATTGAGCGGAGATTGCATGAGACGATCCGTATTGGTTGTTCGGTTCCCGTTCAGCGCGCCGGCTGTTGCTCGATGGCAAGCTTGTCGAGCGCCATCGGGTCATGAGCCATGATCTCGCCCTTGTAGATCCAAACCTTGACGCCGCAGGTGCCATAGGAGGTCTTGGCCGTCGCGGTGCCGAAATCGATGTTGGCGCGCAGCGTATGCAGCGGCACCCGGCCCTCGCGGTACCACACCAGGCGCGCGATTTCCGCGCCGCCGAGCCGCCCGGAGCAGTTGACGCGGATGCCTTCGGCACCGAGACGCTGTGCCGATTGTACCGCCCGCTTGACCGCGCGGCGGATCGACACGCGCCGTTCCATCTGCTGGGCGATGTTTTCGGCCACCAGGCGAGCGTCGATTTCCGGCTTGCGGATTTCGACAATGTTCAAGTGGACTTCGGAGCCGGTCATCTTCTGGACCTCGGCCTTGAGCTTCTCGATGTCGGCGCCCTTGCGGCCGATCACGATCCCGGGCCGCGCGGTATGGATGGTCACCCGCGCCTTTTTCGCCGGACGTTCGATGACGATCCGCGACACGCCCGCCTGCGCGAGCCGCTCCGTCAACAGCTTGCGAATGCGCAAATCCTCATGCAGCAGGTTGCCGTAGTCGTTCTCGGCGAACCACCGGGAATCCCAGGTCCGGTTAATGCCGAGCCTGAGCCCGACCGGATTGACCTTTTGGCCCATGCGTTACGCCCTTTCCTTTTTCGCCGCGCGCTTGCCCTTGGCTGCGGCCTTATCCTCGGATTTGCCTTCGGCCTTGGCCTCCGGCTCGGGTTTGGCCTCGCGCTCGCGCACGACCAAACGCAGATTACTGAATGGTTTTTCGATGCCTGCCGAGCGACCGCGACCGCGCGCGTGGAAGCGGCGCATGACCAGGCCGCGACCGACCGAAACCTCGGACACGTAAAGTTTGTCGACGTCGAGCTGGTGATTGTTTTCGGCGTTGGCGATCGCGGACTGAAGCACCTTCTTCACGTCCTGGGCGATGCGGCGGCGGGAAAAACGGAGTTCCGCCAGCGCCTGCTCGCAACTTTTGCCGCGGATCAGGCCAGCGACTAGGCCGAGCTTGCGCGGGCTGACGCGCAGGTTGCTGATCTTGGCGATCGCCTCGTTGTCGGCGAGACGGCGGGGCGCGGACGGTTTGCTCATGGCCTAACCTCTCAGCCCTTCTTCGCCGGGGCCGGCGCGGCGGCCGGTGCGGGAGCGGGCGCGGCCGGAGCCGGGGCACTCGGGGCGCCCGGCGCACCGCCCACCGCCAGCTTTTTGTCGGCAGTGCCGTGACCGTGGAACGAACGGGTCGGCGAAAATTCGCCAAACTTGTGGCCGATCATGTCCTCGGTCACCATCACCGGAATGAATTTGTTGCCGTTGTAGACGCCGAAGGTCAGCCCGACAAACTGGGGTAGGATGGTGGAACGGCGCGACCAAGTCTTGATCACCGCGTTGCGCCCCGACGCGCGCGCTTCGTCGGCCTTCTTGAGTAGATAGCCGTCCACGAACGGACCTTTCCAAACAGAGCGCGCCACCTTCGTCTCTCCTTACTGCTGCTGTTGCTGCTTCTTGGCGTGGCGGCTGCGCATGATGAAGCGCGCCGTCCGCTTGTTGGTACGGGTCTTGTAACCCTTGGTCGGCTGGCCCCACGGGCTGACCGGATGGCGCCCGCCCGAGGTCCGCCCTTCGCCGCCGCCGAGCGGATGGTCGATCGGGTTCATGGCAACGCCGCGCACGTGCGGTCGCCAACCCTTCCACCGGTTGCGCCCGGCCTTGCCGATGTTGACGTTCTGATGGTCCGGGTTCGATACCGCACCAATCGAGGCCATGCATTCGGCGCGCACCATGCGCAACTCGCCGGAGTTGAGGCGGATCTGGGCCCAGCCCTGGTCCTTGCCCACCAACTGGACGTAGGAGCCAGCCGAACGGGCGATCTGGCCGCCCTTGCCGATCTTCATCTCCACGTTGTGAACGACGGTGCCGACCGGAATGTTCTGCAACGGCATGGCGTTGCCGGGCTTGATATCGACGTTCTGTCCGGCCACCACCTTGTCGCCCGCGCGTAAGCGCTGCGGGGCCAGGATGTAGGCCTTTTCGCCGTCGGCATAGCGCACCAACGCGATGAAGGCGGAACGGTTCGGGTCATATTCGAGTCGCTCGACGGTGCCTTCGACGTCGAATTTCCGGCGCTTGAAGTCGATCAGACGATAGCGCTTCTTGTGCCCGCCGCCGTGATGACGGGTCGTGATGCGCCCGAGATTGTTGCGCCCGCCGGTGGACACCAAGCCCTCGGTCAGATTCTTTTCCGGCTTGCCCTTCCATAGGCCGGAGCGGTCGATCGCGACCAGCGCGCGGCGGCCAGCGGATGTCGGCCGATAGGATTTCAACGGCATAACGTCACACTCCCGTCGTCACGTCGATGGACTGACCTTCGGCCAACGTCACGATCGCCTTTTTGACGTCGCTCTGTCGGCCGGGACGACCGCGAAACCGCTTCAGCTTACCCTTGCGCCGAAGCGTGTTGACCGATTCGACCTTGACCTTGAACAGCTTTTCGACCGCGGCCTTGATCTCCGGCTTGGTCGCGTCCAGCGGCACACGGAACGTGACCTGATTAAAGCTCGAAATCTGGGTCGCCTTTTCGGTGATGACCGGCGAACGGATCACGGAGTACATCCGCTCCTCCGTCAGCTTGAATTCCGGCTTTTCCCGCGCGGGCGCGGCGGCTTTCTTGGCGTTCATCGCAGGCGCTCCACCAGCTTGTCGACCGCGGCACGGGTCAGTACCAGGGTGTCGCGGCGTAGAATGTCGTAGACGTTGGTGCCCTGGCTGGGCAGCACGTCGATCCCGGCGATGTTGGCCGCCGCGCGCTTGAAATTTTCGTCGATCGCCGGGGCGTCGATCACCAGGGCGCTGTTCCAGCCGAGTTTGGCGACACGTTTGGCCAAGTCCTTAGTTTTGGGATTGGCCATCTTGGCGTCCTCGAGGATCACCAGCTTGCCGTCGGCGCGCTTGGCCGACAGCGCGCAGCGCAGCGCCAGGGCGCGCACCTTCTTCGGCAGCTTGGTCGCGTGGCTGCGCACCACCGGCCCGAACACCACGGCACCGCCGCGCATCTGCGGCGCGCGGCGCGTGCCTTGGCGGGCGCGGCCGGTGCCTTTCTGCGCGAACGGCTTGCGGGTCGTACCCTGAACCTCGCCGCGGTGCTTGACCGCGTGGGTGCCGGCGCGGCGCTTATTGAGCTGCCAATTGACCATGCGCGCGATGATGTCGGCGCGTACCTCGACGCCGAACACGGCGTCGTCGAGGTCTATGTCGCCGACCTTCTTGGCATCGAGCGTGGTGACGTCCCACTTCATGATCGTCGAGTCCTCGTTCTATTCTTTCGCCGCCTCGGGCGCCGCGTCCGCCGGAGCGGCCGCTTCGGCTCCGCCCTTGAGGCCGGCCGGCCTGGGCGCGTCCTTAGGGATCGGCAGCTTGGCCGAATCCTTGATCAGCACGTAGCTCCCTTCCGCACCGGGAACCGCGCCCTTGACCATGATCAGGCCGCGTTCGGCGTCGGTGTTCACGACCAGAAGCTTCTGCTGCGTCCGCCGCCGGTCGCCCATGTGTCCGGCCATCTTCTTGCCCTTGAACACGCGGCCGGGGTCTTGGCGGTTGCCGGTCGAGCCGTGGCTGCGATGGCTGATGGAGACGCCGTGGCTGGCGCGTAGACCCTTGAAGTTCCAGCGCTTGATGACGCCGGCGAAGCCCTTGCCGATGGTGGTGCCGACGATGTCGACCCGTTGCCCCGGCACGAAATGCCCGGCCGACAGTTCGGCGCCGATATCAATCAGGTTTTCCGGCGCGACGCGGAACTCGACCAGGCGATCCTTCGGCTCCAGCTTCGCCTTGGCGAAATGGCCGCGCTCGGCCTTGGTCCGGTTCTTGGCCTTAGCCTGCCCGATGCCGAGCTGGACCGCCGAATAGCCGTCCTTATCCTCGGTACGGCGGGCGACCACCTGGACGTTGTCCACGTGCAGGACCGTGACCGGCACATGGCTGCCGTCATCGCCGAACAGGCGGGTCATGCCCACCTTGCGTGCGATCAGTCCGGTTCGTTGTTGCGGGCGCATCTTGATCGTTCCGTTGTTACAGCTTGATCTCCACGTCCACGCCGGCGGCGAGATCGAGCTTCATCAGCGCGTCCACCGTTTGCGGGGTCGGGTCGACGATGTCGAGCACCCGCTTGTGGGTGCGGATTTCGTATTGCTCGCGCGATTTCTTGTCGATGTGCGGCGAACGGTTGACGGTGAAGCGCTCGATCCGGGTCGGCAGCGGAATCGGCCCGCGCACCTGTGCGCCGGTTCGTTGCGCGGTGCCGACGATTTCGCGCGCGGACTGGTCCAGCACGCGATGATCGAACGCCTTGAGGCGGATGCGGATGTTCTGGCTTTCCATGATACCCGATTACTCGATAATTTTGGCGACGACGCCGGCGCCGACAGTCTTGCCGCCCTCGCGGATGGCGAAGCGCAAACCCTCGTCCATCGCGATCGGCGAGATCAGCGTCACGTCCATCCGGATGTTGTCCCCCGGCATCACCATCTCCGTTCCCGACGGCAGCGTGATCGTCCCCGTCACGTCCGTCGTCCGGAAGTAAAACTGCGGCCGGTAGTTGGCGAAGAACGGCGTGTGACGCCCGCCCTCCTCCTTGGTCAAAATGTACGCCTCGCAGTGGAACTTCGTGTGCGGCGTGATCGAACCCGGCTTCGCCAGAACCTGGCCGCGCTCCACTTCCTCCCGCTTGGTGCCCCGCAGCAGAACCCCGATGTTGTCCCCCGCTTCCCCCTGGTCCAGGAGCTTGCGGAACATCTCCACGCCCGTGCACACCGTCTTCTGCGTCGGCTTGATCCCCACGATCTCGATTTCCTCGCCGACCTTGATGATCCCCCGCTCCACACGGCCCGTCACCACCGTGCCGCGCCCCGAAATCGAAAACACGTCCTCGATCGGCATCAGGAACGGCTTGTCCTTCGGACGCTCCGGCTGCGGTATGCTCGCGTCGATCGCCTCCATCAGCTTCATGATCGCCTGCTCGCCGATCTCCGGCTTCTTGTCCTCCAGCGCGCACAGCGCCGAGCCGCGCACGATCGGTATCTTGTCCCCCGGGAACTTGTACTTGGAGAGCAGCTCGCGAACCTCCATCTCCACCAGGTCCAGCAGCTCCGGGTCGTCCACCATGTCCACCTTGTTCATGAACACCACGATCGCCGGTACCCCCACCTGGCGCGCCAGCAGTATGTGCTCGCGCGTCTGCGGCATCGGACCGTCGGAGGCCGACACCACCAAAATCGCCCCGTCCATCTGCGCCGCCCCGGTGATCATGTTCTTGATGTAGTCCGCGTGCCCAGGGCAATCCACGTGCGCGTAATGCCGCTTGTCCGTCTCATACTCCACGTGCGCCGTCGAAATCGTAATCCCACGCGCCTTCTCCTCCGGCGCCTTGTCGATCTGGTCGTACGCCGTGAACTGCGCCATCCCCTTCTTCGCCAGCACCTTCGTGATCGCCGCCGTCAACGACGTCTTGCCGTGATCCACGTGCCCAATCGTCCCCACGTTGCAGTGCGGCTTCGTTCGCGCAAATTTCTCTTTCGCCATGGCTGAAGTGCTCCGGTTGCAATAGGCGGGGTCAACCCGCGAGTTTGGCCTGAATTTCGTCGGACACGTTGCGCGGCACTTCGGCGTAGTGGTCGAAGTGCATGGTGAATTGGGCTCGGCCCTGGCTCATGGAGCGAAGGGTGTTGACGTAACCGAACATGTTGGCGAGCGGAACCTGGGCATTGACGATACGCGCGTTGCCGCGCTGATCCATGCCGGTGACATGGCCGCGCCGGCTGTTGAGGTCGCCGATGATGTCGCCCATGTATTCGTCGGGGGTGACCACTTCGACCCGCATGACCGGCTCCAAGAGTTTCGGCCCAGCCTTCTGCATCCCTTCGCGGAACGCGGCGCGCGCGGCGATTTCGAACGCGAGCGCGCTCGAGTCCACGTCGTGGTAGGCGCCGTCATAGAGAGTGCACTTAAGGTCGGTAACCGGGAAGCCGGCGAGGATGCCGGTGTCGATCGCGCTGTTGAGGCCCTTCTGCACGCCGGGGATGTATTCTTTCGGCACGTTGCCACCGACCACATCGTTTTCGAACTGGTAGCCGGACCCCGGGGGAAGCGGCTCGAAACGGATTTTAACCCGCGCGTACTGGCCCGAGCCGCCGGATTGCTTTTTGTGGGTGTAATCGACCTCGGCGGCGCGGGAAATGGTTTCGCGGTAGGCGACCTGGGGTGCGCCGACGTTGGCCTCGACCTTGAACTCGCGCTTCATGCGGTCGACGATGATTTCCAGGTGCAGCTCGCCCATGCCCTTGATCACGGTCTGGCCGCTTTCCGGATCGGACGAGACGCGGAACGAAGGGTCTTCGGCGGCGAGGCGCATCAGCGCGACGCCCATCTTTTCCTGGTCGCTCTTGGTTTTCGGCTCGACCGCGACCTCGATGACCGGGTCGGGGAATTCCATCCGTTCGAGCACGATCGGCTGGCTCGAATCGCAAAGCGTATCGCCGGTGGTGGTGTCCTTGAGCCCGGCCAGGGCGACGATGTCGCCGGCGTTGGCCTCCTTAATTTCCTCGCGCGTGTTCGCGTGCATCAGCAGCATGCGGCCGACACGTTCACGCTTGTCCTTGACGGTGTTGAGGATCTGGGTGCCGCTCTCGATGCGGCCGGAATAGATGCGGATGAAAGTAAGCGAGCCGACGAACGGATCGTTCATGATCTTAAAGGCAAGCGCCGCGAACGGTTCGGTATCGCTCACCTTGCGCAACAGGACGTCCTCGCTGCCGGGCTTGGTGCCCTCGACCGGCGGCATGTCGATCGGCGACGGCAGGTAATCGACCACGGCGTCCAGCATCGGTTGGACGCCCTTGTTCTTGAAGGCCGCGCCGCACAGCACCGCGACGGTCGGCTTCGGCGAAATGGTGGCGAGACGGATACACTTCTTAAGAGTGTCCACGTCCGGCTCGCGCCCCTCGAGATAGGACTCCATCGCCTTGTCGTCGAATTCGACCGCAGCCTCGACCAACTTGGTCCGCCATTCCTTGGCCTGATCGAGCATGTTGGCGGGAATGTCCTTTTCGTCGAACTTGGCGCCGAGAGATTCGTCCTGCCAGATAAGGGCCTTCATTTTGAGAAGATCGACGATACCGACGAAGTCGGCTTCGAGGCCGACCGGCAACTGGGTGACGATAGGCGTGGCGCCGAGGCGATCGCGGATCATGTCGACGCAACGAAAGAAGTTGGCACCGATGCGATCCATCTTGTTGACGAAACAGATGCGCGGCACCTTGTACTTGTCGGCCTGGCGCCAGACGGTTTCCGACTGCGGCTCGACGCCGGCGACGCCGTCGAACACGGCCACCGCGCCGTCGAGCACGCGCAGGCTGCGCTCGACCTCGATGGTGAAGTCGACGTGGCCGGGCGTGTCGATGATGTTGATGCGGTGATCGCGCCAGAAGCAGGTGGTCGCGGCCGAGGTGATGGTAATGCCGCGTTCCTGTTCCTGTTCCATCCAGTCCATCGTCGCGGTGCCTTCGTGCACCTCGCCGATCTTGTAGGACTTGCCGGTGTAATAAAGGATGCGCTCGGTCGTGGTCGTCTTGCCGGCATCGATGTGGGCCATGATGCCGATGTTGCGGTAGCGCTCGAGCGGAGTGGTACGGGCCATGGAACGTTCTCGCGCGCGGGGTTACCAGCGGTAATGGGAAAAGGCCCGGTTGGCGTCCGCCATCCGGTGCGTATCTTCGCGCTTCTTGACCGACGCACCGCGGTTGGAGGCCGCGTCCATCAGCTCGGCGGCGAGCCGGTCGGTCATAGTCTTTTCCGAGCGGCCACGCGCCATTTCGATGATCCAGCGAATCGCGAGTGCCTGGCGGCGCTCGGCGCGGACTTCGACCGGAACCTGATAGGTGGCGCCGCCGACGCGGCGCGAGCGGACTTCCACCGAGGGCTTCACGTTGTCGACCGCGTCGTGGAAGGCCTTAAGCGGGTTTTGCCCGGTTTTCTTTTCGATCATCGCCAGGGCGCCGTAGAGAATGTGCTCGGCGGCGGATTTCTTGCCCTGGTACATCAGGCTATTGGTGAACTTGGCGATCACGAGATCGCCGAACTTCGGATCGGGGAGAACTTCGCGCTTTTCGGCGCTGTGGCGGCGGGACATCGGCTAAACCCTCACTTCGGTCGCTTGGCGCCGTATTTCGATCGGCGCTGGCGGCGGGCAACGATGCCCTGGGTGTCGAGAATGCCGCGGATGATGTGGTAGCGGACGCCGGGCAGGTCCTTCACGCGGCCGCCGCGAATCATGACCACCGAGTGTTCCTGCAGATTATGGCCTTCGCCGGGAATGTAGCTGGTCACTTCGAAGCCGTTGGTCAGGCGCACGCGCGCGACCTTGCGCAGCGCCGAGTTCGGCTTCTTCGGCGTCGTGGTGTAGACGCGGGTGCATACGCCGCGTCGCTGCGGGCTGCCTGCGAGCGCCGGCACCTTGTTGCGCGCCGGCGCGGTGCGGCGCGCGCGGCGAATCAGTTGGTTGATCGTCGGCATGCGTTCGTGGTCCTTAAACTCGCATCCATTTCGTTTCCAGGTCGCGACGGCGACGGTCGCAAAAATCTCGCCCACAGAAAATTTTCGGCAAAACAAACACCTCCTGGGCGGCGCGCGTTGCCGCCCGGAGGGGCTTTTCATGCCCGGATTTTCACGTCTCAACAGGAGGCCTGCGTCTAGACCGCACCGGGTCTACCACCAGCGCCCCGTCAAGGCGGCGGCATACTATGCAGGACCCCCCACCCCGTCAAGGGCCGGGCTGCGGAAATTCGGCCTTTTTTCGGCCTCCGCCACCCATCCGCTCCGATGTCGTCGCGGCCTTGCCGGCGTCGGTTTTCCGCCCTCCTTATTCCGCGGCCGGTCCGGGCGCGGAACCGGCGGATTCCCCGCCCGCCGCCGCGGGCGCCGGCTCGGCCGCCGCCTTTTCCGCCGCCAGCTTGGCCGCCACCTCCCGATCCCGATCAAGAGCGATCCGGCGCACCCGATTGAGCACCGAGCCGGTGCCCGCCGGGATCGGGCGGCCGACAATGACGTTTTCCTTGAGGCCAACCAGGCGATCGATCCGGCCGGCAACGGCCGCCTCGGTCAACACCCGGGTCGTTTCCTGGAACGAGGCCGCCGAGATGAAGGAGTGCGTCTGCAAGCTCGCCTTGGTGATGCCCTGAAGCACCGGGATCGCCTGGGCCGGCTTGCCGCCTTCGGCCACGGCCTTGGCGTTGACCTGGTCGAACTCCTCGCGATCGGCCAGCTCGCCGATCAAGAACGACGTGTCGCCGTGGTCCGTGATCTCGACCTTCTGCAACATCTGGCGGACGATCACCTCGATGTGCTTGTCGTTGATCTTCACGCCCTGGAGCCGGTAGACGGCCTGAATCTCGTTGATCAGGTAAGTCGCCAGCGCCTCGACCCCGAGCACGCGCAGAATGTCGTGCGGCACGGGGTTACCATCGACTAGGCGGTCGCCGATCTGAACGTAATCCCCTTCCTGGACCGCGATGTGCTTGCCGCGGGGAATGAGGTATTCCTGCGGCTTCCTGTCGGTGTCGGTCGGCACGACGACGATCCGGCGCTTCGCCTTGTAGTCCTTGCCGAACTCGATACGGCCCTCGCTTTCCGCAATGATTGCGAAGTCCTTCGGACGGCGGGCTTCGAACAACTCCGCGACGCGCGGCAGGCCGCCGGTGATATCGCGGGTCTTCGCCGATTCGCCGCGCGGCATGCGCGCCAGCACGTCGCCGGCGTGAACGGTCTGCCCGTTTTCGACCGACAGAATGGCGTCGACCATCAGAAAGTAACGCGCTTCCTGTCCGTTGGGGAGCAGCACCGGATTGCCTTGCGCATCGTTGAGGACGATACGCGGCCTAAGATCGACGCCCTTGGGCTGTTGCTTCCAGTCCGCCACGACCTTCTTGGCGATGCCGGTCGCCTCGTCCATGCGCTCGATCATCGAAATGCCATCGACCAAATCGACGTGCGAAACCACGCCGTCCCGTTCGGTGATGATCGGCAGCGTATAGGGGTCCCATTCCGCCAGCCTGAGGCCGCGCGTGACGCTTTGCTTGTCTTCGACCAGCAGCTTGGCGCCGTAGGGAATCCGATGGCGCGCCCGTTCGCGGTTTTGGCTGTCGATCAGCCGCAATTCCGCGTTCCGGCTCATGATCACCTGCTCGCCGCGACTGTTGGTGACGCGGTTGCAGTTGCGCAGATGAACGATCGCGTCGGCCGAAGCCTCGACCTTCGATTCTTCGGCCCCGCGCTGAACCGCGCCGCCGATATGGAACGTCCGCATGGTGAGCTGCGTGCCCGGCTCGCCGATCGACTGCGCGGCGATCACGCCGATCGCCTCGCCGACGTTGACCTTGGTTCCGCGCGCGAGGTCGCGGCCGTAGCAGGTCGCGCACACGCCCTTTTCGCTTTCGCAGGTGAGTACCGAACGGATCTTGATCGATTCGACACCCGCCTTCTCGATCACGACCAACTGGTCTTCCTCGATCATCTGTCCGGCGGCCACCAGGACGGCGTTCGACGCCGGATCGAGCACGTCTTCCGCCACGCAGCGGCCGAGCACCTGTTCGGTGAGCGGCGAAACCACCTCGCCGCCTTCGACGACGCCGCGCACCGTGATACCGCGGCGCGTGCCGCAGTCGTCGCCGGTGATGATGCAGTCCTGGGCGACATCGACCAGGCGGCGAGTCAAGTAGCCGGAGTTGGCGGTCTTGAGCGCCGTGTCGGCCAATCCCTTGCGCGCGCCGTGAGTCGAGGTGAAGTACTCGAGCACCGTCAACCCTTCCTTGAAGTTGGAGATGATCGGCGTCTCGATGATTTCTCCCGACGGCTTGGCCATCAGGCCGCGCATGCCGGCAAGCTGCTTCATCTGCGCCGCCGAGCCGCGCGCGCCCGAATGCGCCATCATGTAGATGGAGTTGACCGGCTGGCCCGGCTTGACGTTGGAGATGCGCTTCATCATCTCGTCGGCGATGCGGTCGGTGCAGTGCGACCAGGCGTCCACCACCTTGTTGTACTTTTCGCCGCGGGTGATGAGACCGTCCATGTACTGCTGTTCGAACTCCTTGACCCTGGCCTCGGTCTCGGCCACCAGCTGGGTCTTGTTTTCCGGCACCACCATGTCGTCCTTGCCGAACGAAATGCCGGCACGGCAAGCATAACTGAAACCGAGCCGCATCATGCGGTCGGCGAAGATGACCGTCTCCTTCTGGCCGCAGTGGCGGTAGACCGCGTCGATGACCGTGGTGATGTCCTTCTTGGTCAACACGCGGTTGATCAGGTCGAAGCTGATGTTGCGGTTGCGCGGCAGGATTTCGGACAGAATCATCCGGCCTGGCGTGGTTTTCATCAGAGCGGTGGCCGGCCGTCCTTCGCCATCGACCCCGCGGAAGCGGGCGGTGATCTTGGCGTGCAGCGACACGGCCTTGGCCTGCAGCGCCTGCTCGATTTCGCCGATGTCGACGAACTTCATGCCCTCGCCCTTTTCGCCCTCGCGCTCGAGGGTCAGGTAGTAGAGGCCGAGCACGATATCCTGCGACGGAACGATGATCGGCTTGCCGTTGGCGGGGCTGAGGATGTTGTTGGTGGACATCATCAGCACGCGCGCCTCGAGTTGCGCTTCCAGCGACAACGGCACATGCACCGCCATCTGGTCGCCGTCGAAGTCGGCGTTGAACGCCGCGCACACCAGCGGGTGCAGCTGAATCGCCTTGCCTTCGATCAGCACCGGTTCGAACGCCTGAATACCGAGGCGGTGCAGTGTCGGCGCGCGGTTGAGCAGGACGGGATGCTCGCGGATCACTTCTTCGAGGATCTCCCACACTTCCGGCCGCTCTTTTTCCAGCATGCGCTTGGCGGCCTTGATGGTGGCCGCCATGCCGTACTGCTCGAGCTTGGAGTAAATGAACGGCTTGAAGAGTTCGAGCGCCATCTTCTTCGGCAGGCCGCATTGATGCAGCATCAGTTCGGGGCCGACCACGATCACCGAACGCCCCGAGTAGTCGACACGCTTGCCGAGCAGGTTCTGGCGGAAGCGCCCCTGCTTGCCCTTGAGCATGTCGGACAGCGACTTGAGCGGGCGCTTGTTGGCGCCGGTGATGGCGCGGCCGCGCCGGCCGTTGTCGAACAGGGCGTCGACCGCTTCCTGCAGCATCCGCTTTTCGTTACGGACGATGATTTCGGGCGCGCGCAGTTCGATCAGGCGCTTCAGACGGTTGTTGCGGTTGATGACCCGGCGGTAGAGGTCGTTAAGATCGGACGTGGCGAAACGGCCGCCGTCGAGCGGCACCAACGGGCGCAGTTCGGGCGGGATGACCGGGATCACCTCGAGGATCATCCACTCCGGGCGCGAGCCCGATTCGATAAACGACTCGACCAGTTTGAGCCGCTTCACCAGCTTTTTGCGTTTGGCCTCGGAGGTGGTCTCCTTCAGCTCGACGCGCATCTTGGTCCGCTCTTCCTCGAGGTTGATGACCTTGAGCATGTTGCGGATCGCCTCGGCGCCGATGCCGACGGTGAAGGAGTCCTCGCCGTACTCGTCGAGGGCTTTTTGCAGTTCCTCGTCGTTGAGCAGTTGGCGCAGCTTGAGCGGGGTCAGGCCGGGCTCGACCACCACGAAGTTCTCGAAATAGAGAATCCGCTCGAGATCCTTGAGCGTCATGTCGAGCAGCAGGCCGATACGCGACGGCAGCGACTTCATGAACCAAATGTGCGCGACCGGGCTCGCCAGTTCGATGTGGCCCATGCGTTCGCGCCGGACCTTCTGCAGGGTTACTTCGACGCCGCATTTTTCGCAGACGATGCCCTTGTACTTCATACGCTTGTACTTGCCGCACAAGCACTCGTAGTCCTTGGTCGGGCCGAAGATGCGCGCGCAGAACAGGCCGTCGCGCTCCGGCTTGAAGGTCCGATAGTTGATAGTCTCCGGCTTCTTGATTTCGCCGAACGACCAGGACCGGATGTGGTCCGGGCTGGCGATCAAGATACGGATGTGGTCGAACAATTGCGGCGCGGGTTGCGTGCCGAAGACCTTGGCCATTTCGTTCATTGGACTTTTCTCCTCGATTCCGTCGCGACGGAACGAACAGGTGTTAATGCAGCTCGACGTTCAAGCCGAGGGCTTGCAGTTCCTTGACCAGCACGTTGAACGATTCGGGAATGCCGGCTTCGAACGAATCGTCGCCCTGGACGATTGCCTCGTAGACCTTGGTGCGGCCGGAAACGTCGTCCGACTTGACCGTAAGCATTTCCTGGAGCGTGTAGGACGCGCCGTAGGCTTCGAGCGCCCAGACTTCCATTTCGCCGAAGCGCTGGCCGCCGAACTGCGCCTTGCCGCCAAGCGGCTGCTGGGTGACGAGGCTGTAGGGGCCGATCGAGCGGGCGTGGATCTTGTCGTCCACCAAATGGTGCAGCTTCATCATGTAGATGTAGCCGACCGTCACCTTGCGCTCGAACGGTTCGCCGGTACGACCGTCGACCAAAATCACCTGGCCGGTTGAATCGAGGCCAGCCGTTTCAAGCATGGCGACGATATCTTTTTCCTGCGCCCCGTCGAACACGGGCGAGGCGACGGGGATACCGTGGCTCAGGTTGCGGCCCAGTTCCATGACCTCCGAATCGCTCAGGTCCTGGACATCCTCCTTGTAGGATTTCGGCCCGTAGATTTCCTTCAGGCGCGAACGCAGCTTTTGCGCGTCGGCGGACTTGCCGCTGGCCGCCCCCATCAATTCGCCGATCTGGCGCCCGAGCCCGGCGCACGCCCACCCGAGGTGGGTTTCTAGGATCTGCCCGACATTCATGCGCGACGGCACGCCAAGCGGGTTCAGCACGATGTCGACCGGGCGACCGTCTTCGAGGTACGGCATGTCCTCGACCGGAACCACCTTGGACACTACGCCCTTGTTGCCGTGGCGGCCGGCCATCTTGTCGCCGGGTTGCAGCTTGCGTTTCACGGCAATGAAGACCTTGATCATCTTCATCACACCCGGCGGCAGATCGTCGCCACGCTGGAGCTTCTCGACCTTGTTCTCGAAGCGAGCCTGCAGGCGAGCGATGCTTTCCTCGAACTGCCCCTTGAGGGCTTCGATGTCCTGCATCACCTTGTCGTTGCCGACGACGATCTGGGCCATCTGCCCAGCCGTCAGGTTTTCGAGCAATTCGTCGGTCACCTTGGAGGCGTCGCCGATCGCCTTGGGTCCGCTTTCGATCTTGCGCCCGATCAGCAGGTCCTTGAGACGCTGCTGGAAGCTGCGTTCAAGGATGGCGCGTTCGTCGTCGCGGTCTTTGGCCAGGCGTTCGATTTCGGCCCGTTCGATCGCCAAGGCGCGCTCGTCTTTTTCCACGCCCCGGCGCGAAAAGACGCGTACTTCAACCACCGTTCCCGACACGCCCGGCGGCACGCGCAACGACGTATCGCGCACGTCGGAAGCCTTTTCGCCGAAGATGGCGCGCAAGAGCTTTTCTTCCGGCGTCATCGGGCTTTCGCCCTTCGGCGTCACCTTGCCGACCATGATGTCGCCCGGCTTCAATTCGGCGCCGATGTAGACGATACCGGCTTCATCGAGGTTCTTGAGGGCTTCCTCGCCGACGTTCGGAATATCGCGGGTGATGTCTTCCTGGCCGAGCTTGGTATCGCGGGCCATGACCTCGAATTCCTCGATGTGGATCGAGGTGAAGACGTCGTCCGACACGATCCGTTCCGAAATCAGGATCGAGTCTTCGAAGTTGTATCCGTGCCACGGCATGAAGGCGACCAGCACGTTGCGTCCGAGCGCCAGATCGCCGAGTTCGGTCGAGGGACCGTCGGCGATGGTGTCGCCCGCCTCCACCTTGTCGCCGACCTTGACCAGCGGCTTCTGGTGCAGACAGGTGCTTTGGTTGGAGCGCTGGAACTTAAGCAGATTGTAGATGTCGACGCCCGGGGCCGAGGTCGACGTTTCCCCGGTCGCGCGCACGACGATACGGGTGGCGTCGACCTGGTCGATCACGCCGGACCGGCGCGCGACGATGGTGGCACCCGAGTCGCGGGCAACGGTCGCTTCCATGCCGGTACCGACCAGCGGCGCCTCGGACTGGATCAGCGGCACCGCTTGGCGCTGCATGTTCGAGCCCATCAGGGCGCGGTTGGCGTCGTCGTTTTCCAGGAACGGAATCAAGGCGGTCGCCACCGACACAAGTTGCTTCGGCGACACGTCCATGTATTCGATGTCCTCGGGACGGGTCAGAAGGAAGTCCCCGCCCTTGCGGCAACTTACTAGTTCGTGGGTGAAGCGGCCGCGTTCGTCGAGTTCGGCGTTGGCCTGGGCGATGGTGTAGCGCCCTTCTTCCATTGCCGAGAGATAGGCGACGTTGTCGGTCACCCGCCCCTTGTCCACCTTGCGGTAGGGCGTTTCGATGAACCCGTACTTGTTGACCCGGGCGTAAGTGGCGAGCGAGTTGATCAGGCCGATGTTCGGGCCTTCTGGCGTTTCGATCGGGCAGATCCGGCCGTAGTGGGTCGGATGCACGTCGCGCACCTCGAAGCCGGCACGCTCGCGTGTCAGGCCGCCCGGCCCGAGTGCCGATAGGCGCCGCTTGTGCGTCACTTCGGACAGCGGGTTAGTCTGATCCATGAACTGACTGAGCTGCGAGGACCCGAAGAATTCGCGCACTGCCGCGGCGGCGGGTTTGGCGTTGATCAGGTCGTGCGGCATTACGGTGTCGATATCGACCGAACTCATGCGTTCGCGGATCGCGCGCTCCATCCGCAACAGGCCGATGCGGTACTGGTTTTCCATCAGTTCGCCGACCGAACGGACGCGCCGGTTGCCGAGATGGTCGATGTCGTCGATTTCGCCCCGACCGTCCTTGAGCTCGACCAGGGTCTTGACCACCGCCAGCATGTCTTCCTTGCGCAGCACGCGGAGCGTGTCTTCGGTCTGGAATCCGAGGCGCGCGTTCAGCTTGGCGCGGCCGACCGCCGACAAGTCGTAGCGCTCGCCGTCGAAGAACAGGCCTTGAAACAGGGCCTCGGCCGTTTCCAGCGTCGGCGGTTCGCCCGGGCGCATGACCCGGTAGATGTCGATCAGCGCTTCGTCGCGGGTGGAATTCTTGTCCACCTTGAGGGTGTTGCGGATATAGGGCCCGACATTGACGTGATCGATCGCCAGCGTCGGGATTTCATCCACGCCGGCGGCATTGAGCGCTTCCATCACCTGCAAAGTGATTTCGTCGCCCGCCTCCGCGTAGATTTCGCCGGTCTTGCTGTTGACCAGATCGCAGGCGACGTAGCGCCCGATCAACTCTTCGTCCGGCACCACGATTTCTTCCAGGCCTTTTTCCTCGAGTTGGCGCAGCAGGCGCGGAGTCAGCTTGGCGCCCGCCTCGGCCACGGTGCGGCCGGTCTTGGCGTTGACCATGTCGCGCACGAGCTTGATGTTCTTCAACCGCTCGGGAACGAACGGCGTGTGCCAGCCCTTCTTCGCCCGCGTGAACACGGTGCGGTCGTAGAAATAGGCGAGAATATCGTCGGCGGACATGCCGCGGATTTCGTGCGGTTCGACCGTGCGGCCCTCGTTCTGGCGCTTGGCGCGGAGCTTCGCCGTGCGTTCGTCCTCGAACGCCATCAGCAGTGTCGTCACCGGCAGCTTGCGGCGGCGGTCGATGCGGACGTAGACCAAATCCTTGGCGTCGAATTCGAAGTCGAGCCACGAACCGCGATAAGGAATCACCCGCGCCGCGAACAGGAACTTGCCCGACGAATGGGTCTTGCCCTTGTCGTGATCGAAAAACACGCCCGGGCTGCGATGCATCTGGGACACGATCACGCGCTCGGTGCCGTTGATGACGAAGGTACCGTTGGCCGTCATCAGGGGCATGTCGCCCATGTAGACGTCCTGCTCCTTGATGTCGCGGATCGAGCGCGACTTGGTTTCCTCGTCCACGTCCCAGACCACGAGGCGCAGCGTCACCTTGAGTGGGGCGGCGAACGTCATGCCGCGCTGCTGGCATTCCTCGACGTCGTACTTGGGCGCTTCGAACTCGTATTTGACGAATTCGAGGGTGCCGCGCTCGGAAAAGTCCTTGATCGGGAACACGGACTTGAACACGGCTTGCAGACCGGATTCGGCGCGTTGTCCGGCCGGGACGTCGCGCTGCAGAAACTGTTCGTAGGAGCTTTTCTGCACCTCGATCAGGTTCGGCATCTCCACGGCCGCTGCCAGGCGGCCGAAGTACTTGCGAACGCGCTTACGTCCGGTGAACGAACTGGTCATGTGTCCTGGTCCTCGTGTCGTCAATTCAGCCCGACGCGATCATTTCCCGCGCCCGACCGGATCGCCTAAATCCGGTCGGGCGACGGAATGTCCGTCGGGCGATGCGGGGCCTTGCGGCCCCTCGCTTCGGCAACGCATCCGCTTTCCCGGCCGGAGGCGGCGGCCCTGCGGGCGAATGCGCGGTATCGCCGGCCGGAGCGACGCCGCGCTCCGGCCGATAGGAACGTCAACGACGTCTACTTCAGCTCGACCTTAGCGCCGGCCGCTTCGAGCTTCTTCTTGAGTTCTTCGGCCTCGGCTTTCTTGAGGCCTTCCTTCACCGGTTTCGGTGCGCCTTCGACCAGATCCTTGGCTTCCTTGAGGCCGAGATTGGTGATGGCGCGGACTTCCTTGATGACGTTGATCTTCTGCGCGCCGCCATCGACGAGGACGACCGTGAATTCGGTCTTTTCCTCCACCGGAGCGGCGGCGGCCGCGCCGGGCGCGGCGGCGACGGCGACCGGTGCCGCCGCGCTGACGCCCCATTTCTCTTCCAGCATCTTGGAGAGTTGGGCGGCTTCCATCACGGTGAGCTTGGAGAGGTCTTCGACGATCTGATCGAGGTTAGCCATGGTCGTATGCTCCTTGGGTGTTGACGGTTCTGTGGGGGATGCGGTTCACGCCGCTTCGCTCTTGGTCGCGTAAGCGTTGCAGACACGGGCGAGTTGCCCGGCCGGCGCCTGGAGAACTCTCGCGATCTTGGTCGCCGGCGCGCAAATCAGGCCGATGATCGTGCCGCGGAGTTCGTCGAGCGACGGCAGCGACGCCAGCGCCTTGACGCCGTTCGCGGCGAGTTTTTCCTCGCCGAGAGCGCCGCCGACGATGACGAGCTTCTCGTTGCCCTTGGCATAAGTCACGGCCACCTTGGCCGCCGCCACCGGGTCCTTGGAATACGCGATCGCCGTCGGACCGGTGAACAGAGCTTCGATGCCCTTGAACTTGGTGCCGTCCAGAGCGCGACGGGTGAGCCGGTTTTTCGTGACTCGCAGCCCGGCGCCGGCCGCCCGCATCTTGGCTCTGAGATCGCCCATCTCGCTGACGGTCATGCCCGAATAATGGGTGACCACGACGAGATTGGCGCCGGCGAGCGTCTGATGGAGCGAGGCGACGAGCTGTTCTTTTTCCGTTCGGTTCACTGTCGTCTCCATATCCCTCCCCCGCGCATCCCGAAGATCCGCGAGGGGCGTTGGACACTTGGTCCCGGCGGCGACGGTATGCCGTCGCCGAAACCGCTCATTCCTGTCCAGCGCCACAGATCAATCCGCCCTCCCCGAAGCATCCGGGAAATGCGGGTGGTGCACTGTCTCGGCAGGCGGGAAGCCCCTTTAAGCCGTCGGCGAAGGTTGCCCCCTCGCATTCGGCGCCTACGGTCTTGGACAGGTCGGTCGCCGGCGTTACCGCCGGCTTCCTCCCCGCCGGGAGCGGTTGAGCGCCCCCGGCGGAATTCGAAAATCCTCAATCCTTCCTCGGTTTGTCGCGCGCAACACCGCCTCAGGCGTTCAACGACGAAACGTTGATCTTCACGCCCGGCCCCATGGTCGAGCTGAGCGAAACCTTCTTCATATAAGTGCCCTTTGCGCCCGAGGGCTTGGCCTTGGCGATCGCGTCGATGAACGCCGCCGCGTTGGCAACCAACGCTTCCTCGGAAAAGCTCGCCTTGCCGATGCCGGCATGAACGATACCCGCCTTTTCGACGCGGAATTCGAGCTGACCGGCCTTGGCCGCCTTGACCGCATTCGTGACATCCATGGTCACGGTGCCGAGCTTGGGATTCGGCATCAGGCCGCGTGGGCCCAACACCTTGCCGAGCTTGCCGACCACGCCCATCATGTCCGGCGTCGCGATGCAGCGGTCGAAATTCATTTCGCCCTTGTTGATCGCTTCGGCGAGGTCGTCGCCGCCGACCAGTTCCGCGCCGGCGGCCTTGGCTTCGTCGGCCTTGGCGCCCTTGGCGAAAACCGCAACGCGCAGCGACTTGCCGGTGCCGTGCGGCAGCGTGACGACACCGCGCACGTTCTGATCCGACTGTTTCGGATCGACGCCAAGGTTGATCGCCATCTCGATCGTTTCGTCGAATTTCGCGTTGGCATTGCCCTTGATCAGACGCACCGCATCCTTGAGATCGTACGACATGTTCCGGTTGATGCCGGCGTAAGCCTTGGTCAATCGCTTGCCCGTCGCCATGACGTCACTCCTTCACTTCGATGCCCATGGAGCGGGCCGAGCCAGCGATCATGCGGCAGGCCGCGTCCAGGTCGTTGGCATTGAGGTCGGCCATCTTCGCCTGCGCGATTTCGCGTACCTGGGCCATAGTCACCTTGCCGACCGTGTCGGTTCCCGGGGTCTTCGATCCGCTCTCCAGCTTGGCCGCCTTCTTCAGGAAATAGCTCGCGGGCGGAGTCTTGGTCACGAACGTGAACGAGCGGTCCGAATAGGCGGTGATGACTACCGGGATCGGCATGCCCGGCTCCATCTTTTGCGTGCGCGCGTTGAACTGCTTGCAGAATTCCATGATGTTGAGCCCGGCTTGGCCGAGCGCCGGGCCGATCGGCGGCGAGGGATTCGCCTGTCCGGCCGGAACCTGCAGCTTGATGCTGCCCGTGACTTTCTTCGCCATTGTCGTTCCTAACGGTTCTTAAAACGTCAAAGCTTCTCGACCTGGGAGTATTCCAATTCGACCGGCGTCGGCCGGCCGAAGATCGATACCGCGACCTTGAGCCGCGAGCGTTCCTCGTCCACGTCCTCGACCAATCCATTGAAGGAATTGAACGGGCCGTCGCAGACGCGGACCTGTTCGCCGATCTCGAAGCGGATCGACGGGCGCGGCCGCTCGATGCCTTCCTTGACCTGGGCCTGGATACGGCTCGCCTCGGTTTCGGAAATCGCCGTCGGCCGCCCGCGACCACCGAGGAATCCGGTGACTTTCGGCGTGTTCTTGACCAGGTGCCAGGTTTCGTCGGTCATCTCCATCTTCACCAGCACGTAGCCGGGAAAGAACTTGCGCTCGGAATTGATCTTCGAGCCGCGGCGCATTTCCACCACTTCCTCGGTCGGAACCAGGACCTGTTGGATCTGCTCGGACATGCCGGCCTGCTTGGCCTGCTCCGCGATCGACTGAGCGACCTTCTTCTCGAAACCCGAATAGACGTGAATGACGTACCACTGCGCGGCCATGACGCTCAGGCTCCGATCCCGAACAACAGCTTCATGAGATGGGACAGAATCCAGTCGACCGACAGGAAGAACAGCGCCGCGAGAATCACCATCACAAACACCAAGCCGGTCGAAATGGCGGTTTCGCGTCGGGTCGGCCAAGTGACCTTGGCGCCTTCCTGACGCACCTCCTGAAAAAACTGACCGATGTTCGGCTTGTTCATGTCCGTTACGCTTGTCTGTACCACCGGGCGCCGAATCGAACCGCCCGGCGCCGGAAAGATGGCAGGGGCAGCAGGATTCGAACCCGCGACCTACGGTTTTGGAGACCGTCGCTCTACCAACTGAGCTATACCCCTAGGCCTACTCGATAATTTTGGCGACGACGCCGGCGCCGACAGTCTTGCCGCCCTCGCGGATGGCGAAGCGCAAACCCTCGTCCATCGCGATCGGCGAGATCAGCGTCACGTCCATCCGGATGTTGTCCCCCG
>Ga0194120_10001001_pt1 | contig 52785 bp, 31 predicted proteins | sample TA2MahCa65mmetaG_FD_148642 | JGI IMG/M metagenome (GOLD analysis project Ga0194120, IMG submission 148642) | Freshwater microbial communities from Lake Tanganyika, Tanzania - TA2015019 Mahale Deep Cast 65m | ecosystem: Environmental > Aquatic > Freshwater > Lake | place: Tanzania: Lake... | reverse complement strand
GTCCCTGTCCCTGTCCCTGTCCCTGTCCCTGTGCCTGTGCCTGTGCCTGTGCCTGTGCCTGAGCCTGTCCCTGAGCCTGTCCCTGTGCCTGTCCCTGTCCTTGTCCCTGTCCCTGTCCCTGCCCCTGTCCCAGTGCCTGTGCCTGTCCCTGTCCCTGTGCCTGCCCCTGCCCCCGGCCCCATCTTCGGGCCCGGCCGCCTCCGCTCATGGCAGAACCGTGACGCCGCGCGCGTTTGCCCCCTATCGCCCCATGCTCCCGGGGCCTACGCTAGCCCCGCGACCGCTCCGGCGCTGCGCTCGTGCTGGAACCGCGGGCGGCCGCCCAAGGCTCCGCCGTGTCGTTGCGGCCGATCCCGATTGCGACGCTTGCCCGCCGGGCGCTGTTCGAGGCGCGGCGGCTCGCGGACGGCACAGGCGAGCGCATCCTCGAGCTGCCGGCGCGGCTGCTGCACCGTGGCGCCGACGGGCTCGACTGGTCGGTGCACCCGCACGGGCAGCGGGCGGCCAACCCCGTGGGCCCCGCGGCAGGGCCGCACACCCAACTGGCGCAGAACCTGGTGGCCGGCTGGCTGGCGGGCTGCCGCATCTTTGAGTGGAAGACCGTGCAGGTGCGCGACGACCTGTGCATCCCGCGGCCGTGCATCGACATGGCCACGGTCGGCTTCAACGTCGAATGGTCGCAGGAGTTGCGGCTGCACCAATCGGCGGCTGAATACGTCAAGGGCGCGCTCTTGATGGCGATGCTGCACGCGTCGGGCGATCTGGAATTGCCGGCCGACGCGAGCGACGTGGTGTTCGACGCCAGCGTCGGCTATGACCTGGCAGGCGTCAGGTCCGACAAGCTGCGCGGGTTTTTCGCGACCATGGCCGATTGCCGGCCAGTGGCCGATGCGCTGCGCAGCGAACTGCCGGCCGAGTTCGGGGCGCTGCGCGACGTGCCGCTGCCGCGGGCGCTGTCGCGGTCGGTGACGGTCTCGACCTTCCACGGCTGCCCGCCCGGCGACATCGAGGCCATCGCCAACTTCTTGCTCCGCGACGTGGGCGTGGCGGTCACCCTCAAGCTCAATCCCACCTTGCTCGGCCAGCGGCGGGTGCTGGAACTGCTGCACGACCAACTGGGCTACACCGAGTTGCGGGTGCCCGACGACGCCTTCGACGCCGACCCCGGCTGGGCAGAAATCGACGACCTGGTCGGTCGGCTGCGCCACGTTGCCGCGGGCGTCGGCCTTGGGTTCGGGGTCAAGCTCTGCAATACCCTGGTCGTCGAGAACCACAGGGAGTTCTTTGCTCCGGACCAGACGCGCATGTACCTGTCGGGTCCGCCCCTGCACGTGCTGGCGATGGAGCTGGTGGCCAAGGCCCGCTCGGCGTGGGGAGGTGACCTGCCGCTGTCGTTCTCGGGCGGACTGGACCGCAAGAACTTGGCCGATGCCGTGGCGTTGGGTCTGGTTCCGGTGACCGTGTGCAGCGACTTGCTGCAGCCCGGCGGCTACGGCCGCGTCCACGGCTACCTCAGCGACCTCGGGGCGCGCATGCGGTCGGTCGACGCGGCACACCTCGACACGTTTGCGCTCAAGGCCTATGGCAATGCCGAACAGGCGCTCGACGCGGCGAGTCTCGGCAGTCCGCTGGCGGTGCAGACCCTGCGGCGCACCCTCGACACCGGCGGCGATCTGCGCGCTGTGGTCGGCAGCCACGAGGCCATGGCGCGCTGGGTGCAGGCGGCCTACGTCTGCAACGCCGAGCACTACGCCGCCCACGCCGCCAGGGACCCGCGCTATGCCGCGCCGCGCAACCGCAAGCCTCCGCGCAAACTCGACCGCCCCTTGCAGCTCTTGGACTGCACCAACTGCGACAAGTGCCTCGCCGTGTGCCCGAACACTGCCCTGTTTGCCTATGAGGCGCCGGCCGGCTGCAAGCAGATTGCGGTGTACGCCGACGCCTGCAATGACTGCGGCAACTGCGAGGTGTTCTGCCCCGACCACGGCGCGCCCAACCGCGACAAGCCGCGCGTGTACGCCGACCTGGCCGCGTACGAGGCGGCAGCGCCGCGCGACGGCGTGTGGATTGCGCCGGGCGGTGGCGAGGCCCGTATGCGGTTGCACGGTCGATCCGTGACGCTGCCCGACCCGGACGCCGCCGACCTGCGGTTGCTCGCCGCCGGACTTTGGCGACGCGAACCCGATACCTACCTGTCCGCCGACCTCGGACCTGGAGCCGCCCCGTGAAACACCCCACCGTCTACGCCAAGCCCGACAAGGCCACCCTCGAAGGCATGCTCGGCAAGAGTCTCTTGTGCACGCAGGACTTCAGCGATGCCGAGATCGACGCGCTGCTCGCCGTCGCCACCACCTTCGAACAACTGGACGGCCGCGGGGTGCGCTGTGATGTGCTGCCCGCGCAGCTGGCGTATGCCGTGTTCTTCGACAACTCCACGCGCACCAAGAGCGCCTGGGCGGGTGCGGCGGCGCGCCTGGGCATGCATCCCGTCATCGTCGACGGCAGCAGCACCCAGATCGCCCACGGCGAGACGGCCTGGGAGACCGGGGCGATGCTCGGCATGAACGCCCACGCGCTCGGCGTGCGCCACGACACCATCCTGGGCCAGGGTCAGACCATGCTGCGCGAGCTCAAGGGCGGCATCGACGCCTTCTTGCGCGACACCGGCGACCCGCGCGCGGTGCCCGTGGTCAACCTGCAATGCGACGTGGACCACCCGACCCAGGCGCTGGCCGACTTGCAGTGGTTGCGGCAGCGCTTTGACGGCTCGCTGCGCGGCAAGAAGATCGCCATCAGTTGGGCCTACTCGCCGAGTTACGCCAAGCCGCTGAGTGTGCCGCAGGGCGAGGCGATGTTGCTGTCGCGCTGGGGCGCCGAAGTGGTGCTGGCCCACCCGCCGGGCTACGACCTGCTGCCCGAAACCATTGCCTGGGCGCGCGACAACGCCGAGCGGTCGGGCGGCCGCTTCGCCATCACCCACGACATGGACGAGGCCTTTGCCGGCGCCGACGTGGTCTATCCCAAGAGCTGGGGCCCGATGGCGCTGATGCAAGAGCGGGTGGCGGCGTCGGCCGACAAGAAGGCACTGGCCGACATCGAGAAACGCATGCTCGCCCAAAACGCCGCGCACACCGACTGGATCTGCGACGAGCGGCGCATGGCGCTGACCCGCGAAGGCAAGGCCCTGTACCTGCACTGCCTGCCGGCCGACATCGGCGCCGAGGTGTCGCCGGGCGTGATGGAGCGGGCGCGGCTCGACGTGGCCTGCGAAGCCCACAAGAAGGTGTACGTCATCATGGCCGCGCTGGCGGTGGCCAAGGTTCCCAAGCTGTGGCGGGCCCTCAAGGACCTTCACAAGCGGGGGTAGGCGATGGACGACCTCTTGGACCGCGAAATCCGGCGACTGGCCGCTCGCGACCTGCCGCTGGCCGCCGAACTGCTGCGCGAGGCGATCCGCGTACCGCACGACCACGTGGACCGGCCCATCGATGCGGGCGGCGATCCCGCCTGCGGTCTGTCGAACCACGAAGGCCCGCGGCTTGAAGGGATGCGCCGCGCCATCGTCCAGCACAAGGCGGTGCGCGACCCGGCCGACGTGTGGTTCGACGCATTTGGCAACCTGCGCTGGACCGTGCAGGATCCGCACGACGGCATCGCCGCGGCCGACAAGAAAGTCATCTGGCTCGACGGCCACAGCGACACCGTGCGGGCCTTGCGCGACGGCTGGCGCACCAAGACCGGCGGCGGTCTCGACCCATACTTGGGCCTGGTCGACGCGGCGCGGGTGGACCGGGCGTTCCTGCGCGGCGAACTTGGTTGGCTGCCGCCCGACGCGGACTGGCACCACCTGCTGTGGGGCCGCGGCTCGGCGGACCAATTGGCGGGTGTGGTGTCGCAGGTCATCGCCACGCGCATCCTGCTCGAACTGGCGCCAGCGGGGGCGCTGCGCGGCGCCATCGTCGTCGGCATCGCCACCGTGGCCGAGGAAGACAACGACGGCGGCGGACCCAAACACATCGTCGACTGCGAACTGCCGGGCGCGCCGCCCGAGCGCATCCCCGACGTCGTCGTCCTGACCGAGGGCACCGGCGACGCGGTCAAGGGCGCGCTCGGCATCTACCGCGGTCAGCGCGGCCGGATGCAGATCGAGGTCGAGGTGCGCGGCAAGTCGTGCCACGGGTCGATGCCGTGGATGGGTCTCAATCCCTTGGAGTGGGGAGGCCACATCGTCGCCGAGGCCGCGGCGGCCTACGAACGGCGCGACGGATTTCTGGACCACGCGTTCTTGGGCCACGGCACCCGTACGGCGTCGTGGGCGCACCTCGACACGCCCAGCGATTGCGCGGTGCCCGAGCGGTTGGTGTTCCGCTTCGACCGGCGGCTGACGGTGGGCGAGACGCCAGACCAGGCGCTGCGCGACGTCGAGGCGCTGCCGGCGGTGCAGGCGGCGCGGGCGGCTGGCCTGCAAGTGGCCGTTTCGGTGCCGCAATACCGCGAAAAGACCTGGGTCGGCGCGCTCGCCGACAACCCGCAGATCTACCCCGGCTGGGTCACGCCCGAGGACCACCCGGCCATCGCCGCCGCAGTCGAGGCCTACCGCCGGGTGGTGTCTCCCGAAGTCGACGACCGCCCCGGGCCCGGCGGCTACCTGCGCAAGCAACCGCGGGTCGACCGCTGGATCTTCTCGACCGACGGCGTGGGCGTGCCGGTTCCGCTGGACGACACCCGGTTCGCGGTGCCGGCCGCCAAGCGCTGGGTGGTGTCTGGCGCGGTCAAGCACCCGGCGATGTTCGGCATCGGCGCGGGCGTGGAGCAAAACACCCACAAGATCGGCGAGAACGTGGACCTGCGCGAACTGCGCTTTGCCATCGCCACCGTCGCGCGCTTCGTGCCGCTTTTTGCCGCGGGGTAGGCCAAGCATGGATGCCGCGCTGCACGAGGTCACCTTCGAGCTGAACGGCCGGCCCGTCTGCGTTCGGGTGGCGGCGGGCGAGACGCTTCTGCACACGCTGCGCGAGCGGTTGGCGATCCGATCGGTCAAGGATGGCTGCGCGCCGCAGGGTCAGTGCGGCTGCTGCCTGGTGGTGGTCGACGACCATCCCAAGACGACCTGCCTGTTGCAGACCGATCGCGTCGCCGGCCACCGCATCCTGACGCTCGAGGGCGTGACCGATCGCGAACGGACCGCGCTTTCGACCTGCCTGGCCTATTGCGCGGGCGTGCAGTGCGGCTTCTGCACCCCTGGCATCGCCTTGCGCGCCGTGTCGTTCGTGCGCCACCACCCCACCCCGGTCCGCGCCGACCTGGCCAAGGCGCTGGATGGCAACCTGTGCCGCTGCACGGGCTACCACAAGGTGTTCGAGGCCGTGGAACTGTATGCCCAGGTGCTGCGCGGCGAGGTCGAACTGCCGCGCCTGCCCACCGACGGCCGCGTGGGCCAGTCGCTGCCCAACCTGTCGGCGGTGCGCGCCGCCCTGGGCGAGCGGCCGTTTGTGGCCGATCTCGACCGTCCGGGGCTGCTGCACGGGGCCCTGGTGCTGAGCGCCCACCCGCGGGCCTTGGTCGCGGGCATCGACACCACTGCGGCGCGCGCCCTGCCGGGCGTGCAGGCGGTGGCGACCTGGCGCGATGTGCCGGGCGACCGCTTGCAGGGCCTGCTCTACCCCGATTGGCCGATCCTGGTGGCCGAGGGCGAAGAAGTGCGCTGCGTCGGCGACGTGTTGGCCGCAGTCGCCGCCGTGGACGAGGCCACCGCCCGCCGCGCCGCCGATCTGGTGCAGGTGACCTACCAGCCACTGCCGCCGGTCCTGGACCCGTTTGCCGCCTTGGCACCGGGCGCACCTCGGGTCAACCCCGTCCACGACAACCTGTTGTCGCACACGGTGTTGCGGCGGGGAGACGCGGAAGCGGCCCTGCGCCAGAGCGCCCATGTGGTCGGCGGTCGCTGGCAGACCCAGCGCATTGAGCACCTCTTTCTCGAACCCGAAGCCTGCCTGGCCGAGCCGACGACCCACGGCATGCGCGTCTTCAGCCAGGGCCAGGGCATCTTCGACGACCAGCGCGCCATTGCGGCGATGCTCGGCTGGCCGCTGGACCGCGTCCACGTCGAACAGGTGGCCTCGGGCGGCAGCTTCGGCGGCAAGGAAGACCTGTCGGTGCAGGCGCAAACGGCGCTCTTGTGCGCCCTGACCCGCGAACCGGTCCGGCTGGTGCTGACCCGCGCACAGTCGGTGCGCATGCACCCCAAGCGCCATCCCATCACCTTGGACTACGAAGTCGGCTGCGACGCCCAAGGGCAGTTGACCGCGGTGCGCGCCCGGATGGTCGGCGATTCGGGGGCCTACGCGTCGGTCGGCGGCAAGGTGCTCGAACGCGCGGCCGGCCATGCCTGCGGGCCGTACCGGGTGCCGGTGGTGGACATCGAGGCGCGCGCCGCCTACACCAACCACCCGCCGTGCGGCGCCATGCGCGGCTTCGGTGTCTGCCAGGCGGCGTTTGCTATTGAGGCATGCGTGGACCTGCTGGCCGAGCGCGTCGGCCTGGACCGCTGGACCATGCGCGACCGCAACGCCCTGCAGGTCGGCGACCGTTACAGCACCGGCCAGGTCCTGACCAAATCCGTCGGCCTGCGCCAGACCCTGCGCGCGCTGCGCCCCCACTGGGACGCGGCCGTGGCCGCGGGTCGGGCCGTCGGCATCGCGTGCGGCCTCAAGAACAGCGGCCTCGGCAACGGCGCCGTCGAGTTCGGCCGGGCGCGCCTGGTGGTCGAGGTTGACGGCACGGTCAGCCTGTACAACGGCTTCTCGGAAATGGGCCAGGGTCTGCTGACGGCGCTGGTCCAGTGTGCGGTCGAGGTCACTGGCTTGCCAGCCGCAGTATTCCGGCCCAGGGTGGACACCACGTTCGCGCTCGGCTGCGGTCAGACCACGGGGTCGCGCGGCACTCTGTTGTCGGGGCGCGCCGTGCAAGCGGCGGCGGAAAAACTGGCCGCGGCGCTGCAAGGCTGCTCTCTGGGGCTTTTGGCCGGCCAGGTGTTTTCGGGCGAAGTGCGCATCGACGACACCACGGCCCCCGGCGCCGACGTCGCCGAGCCCAAGACCCACACAAGTTTTGGTTTTGCCACCCAACTGGTCGAACTCGACGACCAGGGACGGCTGCTGCGCGTCGTCGCCGCCCACGACGTCGGCCGGGCGCTCAACCCAGCCGCGGTGGTCGGCCAGATCCAGGGCGCCGTGGTCATGGGCCTGGGCTACGCGCTCACCGAATCGTTGGACTGCGACAACGGGGCGCCGGTCACCCACAAGCTGCGCGAGCTCGGCGCCTTGCGCAGCCGCGATGTGCCGCCGGTCGAGGTCCTGCTCGTCGAGGACCCGGAACCGGAGGGCCCATTCGGGGCCAAGGGCGTCGGTGAAATCGGCCTGGTACCGACCGCAGCGGCCGTCGCCGGAGCCCTGCGGGCGTTCGACGGGCGCCTTCGGACCGTGCTGCCGATGCGCGACTGCCCGGCCGCCCGCGCGCTGTCGGTCGGCCACCATCCCCCGCACCGCCCGGGAAGCGGACCATGACCCCCACCAGCTACATCCTTGGCCCCGATCGCCGCGGGCGCTGCGCCTTGGTCCAGGGCGACCGCTGGCTGTGGCTCGGCCGCGGCGAGCCGCCGGGACGCCCCAGGGCCGAGCGTCTGCCGTGCCCACACGCGGAGATCCAACCCGGTCGTGTCAATGCCCACACCCACCTGTACAGCGGTGCTGTGCCCTTCGGGATCACCCTGCCCACACCGGCCGCGCCCGGCCTGTTGCCGATCCTGACCGAGCTGTGGTGGCGGCTCGACCGCGCCTTGGACCATGCCACGCTCAAAGCCAGCGTGCGCGCGGCCGTCGCCGATGCCCTGCTCTGCGGCACGACCACGGTGTTCGACCACCACGAGTCGCCGCGCTGCATCGACGGATCGCTGGACGTGGTGGCCGACGCCTGCAGGGACCTGGGCCTGCGTGCGCTGCTCGCCTACGGAGCCACCGAGCGCAACGCGGGACCCGAAGAGGCCTACGCCGGGCTGCGCGAGAGCCAGCGCCTTTGCCGGCGACCGCCGCCGGGCATCCGCGGTTGCCTGGGGCTGCACGCCGGCTTCACCGTGCGCGACGACACCTTGTCGACTGCGGGCCAGCTGGCTGCGGAACTTGGGACGGTCGTGCATGTGCATGTGGCAGAGGACCCAGAGGACGGCCGATTTGCGCGCGAGCGCGGTCACCAGGGCGCGCTTTCGCGGTTGTTGGCGCAGCGCGCGGTCCCGCCCGGCAGCATCCTCGCCCACGGCATCGACCTGTCGCAGGCCGAAATCGCATGGGCCGACAAGACTGGGCTGTGGCTGGTCCACAACCCGCGGTCCAATGCCGCCAACGGCCTGCCCTACGCCCGGGTGCTGCGCCATGCCCGGCGGGTCGCCCTCGGCAGCGACGGCCACCCTGGGCCGATGACCGCCGAACTGGCCAAGGCGCGCGAACTCGGCGCAGCCTGCGGCGAGTCGCCCAAGATGGCCCTGCACCGCCTGCGCGCCGGCTGGGACCTGGCGAGCGAGCGCCTCGGTCTCGCACTCGGCGTCCCGCTGCCCGACCGACCCGCGACAGCGGACATCGTGGCCATGGCGGGCCAGCGCGCGGTCCACGTGCTGGTCGGTGGCAGGCTGGTGGTGCGCGACGGGGCGCTGGTCACTGGCAGCGAGAGCGCCATCCGCCGTCAGGCGCAGGCGGCCGCGGCCACGCTGAACCAGGCGATGGCCAGAACCTGACCCCCGACCCAAAGGAGCCCGATGCCTCCGCACGACCTGCCCACCGACATCGTCGACGACGAGGTCCGTCGCCGCACCGTCCAGCGCTTCGCCGCCCAGGGCATCCGCCTGCCGACCTTTGCCGAACTGGCCGACCCTGCGACGCTGGCCGGCAGCCTCGACCCGTGGATCGGCCGCGTCGGACCGGACGATCCGCACGCGCTGAACCTGTACCGCGTGCACTGGTTCAACGGTCCAGACCGCCGCGCCAGGGTCGCGGTGCCTGGCCACTTGGTACTGCCCACGGCGCTGACGGGGGTGCGCGCGCCGATCCTGGTGGCGTTGGGCGAGCGCTTTCCGATGATTGGCGCCCACAAGGTGCTCGCCGCGTACGGCTGCCTGGTGCCGCGCCTCGTCGCCGGCGTGTTTGACCCGGGGCGGCACCGCGCCGTGTGGCCCTCGACTGGCAACTATTGCCGCGGCGGCGTGGCCATTTCGCGCATCCTGGGTTGCCGCGGCGTGGCGGTGTTGCCCGAGGGCATGAGCCGCGAACGCTTTGCCTGGCTCGAACACTGGGTCGCCGACCCGGCCGACATCATCCGCACCCCGGGCACCGAGTCCAACGTCAAGGAAATCTACGACAAGTGCAAGGAGCTCGCCGCCTTGCCCGATCACGTCATCCTCAACCAGTTCGCCGAATTCGCCAACCACCTGGTGCACTGGCGAGTGACGGGCGCTGCGCTCGGCCACGTCTTTGCGGCGTGGGCGGCGGAACATGGCGGCGGCCGGCTCGCTGCCTTCGTGTCGGCGACAGGTTCGGCCGGCACCATTGCCGCGGGCGACTGGCTCAAGGACCACTTCGGCGCGCGCACGGTGGCCGTCGAAGCCCTGGAATGTCCGACGCTTCTTCGCAATGGCTACGGTGCCCACAACATCCAGGGCATCGGCGACAAGCACGTGCCGCTCATCCACAACGTGATGGACACCGACCTGGTGGTCGGCGTGTCCGACGCGGCCACCGACAGCCTGCACGCCGTGTTCCAGAGCGAAGTCGGCCGCACCTACCTGGCCGAGCGCCGCGGTGTCGCGCCGGCGTTGCTCGGGTCGCTGGCATCGATCGGCATCTCGGGCATCTGCAACGTGCTGGCCGCCATCAAGACCGCGCGCTATCTCGACCTCGGTCCCGAGGACGCGGTGGTGACGGTGGCCACCGACGGCGCAGCCATGTACGGGAGCGAAATCCCGAGGATCGTGCGGGAGCGCTTGGGCGGCCGTTTCGACACGGTGACCGCCGCCGAGGTGGTGGGCCAGCATCTGGCAGGCGCCGGGGTCGACCACGTGACCGAACTCGACAAGCCGGGTCGCGACCGGCTGTTCAACCTTGGCTATTTCACGTGGGTCGAACAACAGGGCGTCGCCCTGGCCGACTTCGAAGTGCGGCGGCAGCGGGCGTTCTGGCTCGGTCTGCGGGCGCTCGTACCGATCTGGGACGAACTCATCGAGGGCTTGAACGCAGAGGTGGCCGCGTGCCGGGCGTGACCGCTGCCTTGCAGTCGGCCCTCCGATGCGGCGGGTGCGGCTGGCAACCCGACGACCCGCTGGCGCTGCCGCCGGTCTGCGCGCACCGGGGCGACAGCGGCGACCATGTGCTGCTGCGCGAGTTGTCGGGCGGTCCCAGCCGCGGCCTGGGCGGCGATGCCCTTGCCCTCAACCCGTTCGTGCGCTGGCGCAAACGCATGCATGCCTGGCACCTGGCCCGCCGGCTCGGGTGGCGCGACAGTCAGTTCGTGGCGCTGGTCGAGGGTCTGGACCAGGCGGTGCAAGCGGTCGACGACGGCCGAGGCTTCCACGTCACCCCGCTCAACCACAGCCACGCGCTGGCCGAGGGGCTCGGCATGGCCGCGGCGGTGTGGGTCAAGGACGAGACCGGCCAGGTCGGCGGATCCCACAAGGCCCGCCATCTTTTCGGTATCTTGCTGGGCCTGGAGGTGCTGCGCGCCCATCGGCCGACCGGGCGCCCAGCGGCGCTGGCCATCGCCAGTTGCGGCAACGCGGCAGTCGCGGCGGCCGTGCTGGCTGCGGCGGCCAAGCGCAGACTGCTGGTGTTCTTGCCACCCGACGCCCATCCGCGGGTGGTTGCGCGCTTGCGGGAACTCGACGCCAAGGTGCACACCTGCCGTCGCGCCTCGGGCGCAACAGGCGACCCCACGGTTCTGCGCTTTCGACAGGCCGTCGCCGACGGCGCTGTTCCGTTTGCGTGCCAGGGGACCGAAAACGGCCACGCCATCGAAGGTGGCGAGACGCTCGCCTGGGAACTGGCGACGGCCGTGACCCGGCGTCGGCAGGGCGCACTGGATCGCGTCTTCGTGCAGGTGGGCGGCGGGGCGCTGTGCAGCGCGTTGGTCCGCGGGCTCGACCAGGCCGTGCGCGCGGGCATCCTGCCGCGCATGCCGCGGATCCACCCGGTGCAGACGCGGGCCTGCTATCCGCTGGCGCGGGCCTACCAGACCTTGGCGCAGCACATGGACAACGCGCAGGGCGCCGCCGCCTCGGTCCCCACGGAGACCGAACTCTCCGCCACCGCAATCGCCCACCGCGAGGCGCGCGCCCATCGTCTCGCGGACGCTTGGGCGTCGCCGGTCGGCCAAGCCGCTTTCCATCAGGCGCTGCGGCAGCGATCGGGGGCCATGGTGCCGTGGCCCGCACCGGGTCACAGCATTGCCCACGGCATCCTCGACGACGAGACCTACGACTGGGCGCAGTGCTTGCGCGGCGTGTTCGGCAGCGGCGGCTACCCGGTTGTGGTCAGCGAGGCGCACCTGGCCCAGGGCAACTGGCTGGCCGCTTCGGCGACCGGCATCGCGGCCGACGCCACGGGTTCCGCTGGGTTGGCGGGCCTGCTGGCGCTTCGCTTGGGCGGTGCCGACGCGGCCGTGGGGCCGGACGAGGGCGTGGCGGTGCTCTTGACGGGGTGCAGGCGGTAGCAGGCTTGGCAGCGGCGGCCAGAACCTCAGGGACGGATCGATGGTCGGCGCAAGCAATACCGCGCCGGTCCATGTGCCCCGACAGCCGTTTTCAAGCCGGTCCCCACGCACCGCTCTTGGGCTGCGCGAGCGCGATGTCTCCGCGAGCCGAGGTCCCTCGCAGCACACCCGCCCGTCCCAACGGCCGAGCGCCTACTTCTGGGCCTTGAGGTTGTCCACCAGTTTCTGCATCAACCCGTGCGCCGCGTCCAGCGCCCCGGCCGCATCCAGGCCGGCCTTGTCGACCTCGGGCTCCATCCGCCCCATGTACGCCATCGCGGCTTGGACGGTGGCCACCGCCGCCGCCGTCTTGCCATTGGCTGCCAAGGCGCAGGCCGTCTTCATCGCTTCGCCCGCGCGCACCAGCGCCGCCGTGCGGCGCGCCACCGGATGGGTGTAGTGCTCAAAGCCGCCGTCGGGGATGGCGACCAGGCCACTGATTTGTATTGAATTGTCGTGTGATTTCTTGGCGCCAGAGGCCGTCAGGGTGTAGCTCCAGCTGGCCTTGGCCAAGAGCAGCGACAGCGCCTGGTCCAGGACGGTGCCGACCGGCGGCTGCAAGCGCAGCGCGACCAGGCCATTGCGCTGGGATGGAAACAGCTGCCCCAACACCGGGTCGGGGGGCGGCGGGGCGCCGATATCCGGGGTCGCAACTTCGCTGCCCAGCATGTCGGGCGCTGGGGCGCTGTCGCTCGCTGAGGCGTCGGCCCTGCCGCGCCTGGGCGCCTTGCCCAGGTACAGGGTGCCCCCGACGGCCTCGAACGGCAGTCCGAAGTTGTCGCGCACGGTCCAACCGGTGCCCAACTGCAGGGTGACACTCAGGTCGTTGGCCACCGGCACCAAAAGCGACATCAGATCCTTGCCGAACGCCTGTTGCAGTGCGGCCAGCGTCGGCGCTTCGTAGTAGGTGCCGCCCGTTACCTTGGCCAGATGGGTCAACAGCGCGCTATTGGTCTGCAGACCGACACCGATGGCCGACACCGACACCCCCGCCTTCTTGCCCAGGTCCACGAAATCGGCCGGCCCGTGCGCGCCGAGCGTGCCGGCGCCGTCGCTGGCCAGCAAGATGCGCCGCTGTTTGGCCGCCGTCTTGAAATTGCCCAGGCGCTCGATGGCGAACTGAAGGCCGCCGTACAGGTCGGTGCCGCCCTTGCTCTTGATCTCCTGCAGGCTTACAGCCAGCTGACCCTTGAGGTTGGCCGTGTACGGCGAGGCCGCGAACACTTCCTCGCTGGTTGCGTCGAAAAACACCACTGCAAGCGCGCTTTGTGGCGGAAGGCTGTCGGCGACGTCGAGGATGCCGGCCTTGACTGCACCCAACGCCTCGGGCCCCAACGAAGCCGACCTATCGACCGCGATAACGAGATCCAGACTGGGCTGCAGCTGGCTCAGCGATGCGGCGGTGTTGAAGCCAATTTGCAACAGAATTTCGGGCTCTTGGTTGGGTTCGGCCACGATGGCCGCCAGCGCATGCAAGTCCACCGGGCGGTCGGGGCTGGCGGCCGGCAGCGGCGAATCGTGTTCGTTGAACCAGCCTTCCATGGGCAGGTCATCGGGCGAGGGCACGATTCCCGCCTGCACCAACGTCTTGAACTTGTGGGCATTGAGCGCGCCCGGCAGCACCAATCCGATGCCCGCGCCTGCGCTATTGTACTTACCGCCGAACGCGATGTCTGGTGCCCGGGCAGCCGCAGCGTCCATGGCTGCAGAGGCGCCATCGGTCCTGCGGCTGGTTCGATCTGGGCCTTGGCCATTCAGGGTGACCCATCCGTCGGCCTGCGGTGCCGGAACACCCGCCGAGTCGGCGGAGGCACAGCCCACCAGGCCAAGCGCGAGGAGCAGGACAGCGAGTCGAGTCATCACGGGCACTTCCACGAGATCGCCAGGTCGTCCACCCATGCGCCCTGGCCGTTGTTGTTGGTGTTGTTGGCGATGAACACGATCTGAAGGCCGATGGTCTGGCCCTTGAACAAGTCGAGCGGAATCGTGGTCGTTGCAAAGCCGTTGGTCGACGTGCACACCGTGGCGACTACACTGCCATTGATCCGGAACTCGACGCGGTCGTTGTTGCAGTTCGCAGGTTCGTTGGGCGCCTTGCTGAACATCACCTTGGCGGTGAACACCGGCGCAGTGACGCCGGCGGGGATGGTCTGGTTGAGCAGCGCCGCCGTGCCCGTGATCGGAATCGGCACCGGGATCGGCATGGCGTAGCTGTGCTGGCCGTTCTGCGGGTTGACCCAACCGAAGTACAGCGACGTCTTGGGCGAGCTCGACTGCGTGCTGTCCAGCGCCCACTTCATCAGCGGGTGCGGGTTGGTGAGCTCAATCGGCGATACCAAGCCGTCGTCGAAGTTCTTGGTGAACCCGGTGGGCGACACGTGGGTGCAGCTGCCGTCGGCCGGGTTGCAGCTGTCGGTGGTGCAGGCCACGCCGTCATCACAGCTCTTCGCGGTCGCCTTGCACACGCCTCCGCTACAGGCCTCGGTCGTGCAGTTGTTGTCGTCGCTGCACGCAGCGGTGTTGGGCGCGAACACGCAGTTGCCTGTCGCCTTGTCGCAGCTGTCGCTGGTGCAGGTGTTGGCGTCGTCGCAGACCTTGGCCGTGCCCGCGCAGCCCTTGGCGCCGCAGGTGTCGTTGCTGGTGCACGGGTTGTTGTCGTTGCAGGGGCCGGTGCCGGGTGTGTTCACGCAACCGCTCTGCGGCGCGCACGAATCGGCGGTGCAGGGGTTGGCGTCGTCGCAGTTCAGCTTTCCGGCACCCAGACACTGGCCTTGCACGCAGGTGTCGCCGGTGGTGCAGGCGTTGTTGTCGTTGCAGGTGTCGCCGGTCTGGGTGAACACGCAGCCGGTCTGCGGGTTGCACGAGTCGGTGGTGCACGGGTTGTTGTCGTTGCAAGGCAGCTTGGTGCCGACGCACGCGCCGCCCGTGCAGATGTCGCCCGTGGTGCATGCGGTGTTGTCGCTGCACGCCGCGCCATTTTGGGGCGTGAACACGCAGCCGACCTTGGCGTCGCAGGTGTCGCCGGTGCAGGGGTTGTTGTCGTTGCAGACCAGACTCGCGCCACCCACGCACGCCGGTTTGCCGCCTTGCACGCCGCACACGTCGCCGGTGGTACAGGCGCTGCCGTCGTCGCACTTGCCCCCCAAGGCTGGCGTTGACAGGCAACCGGCCACCAGGTCGCAGTTGTCCGTCGTGCACACGTTGTTGTCGTTGCACAGCGCGCCCTGGCCGACATGGGTGCAACCGGTCTTGGCGTCGCAGGCGTCCAGGGTGCAGCCTACCCCGTCGTCGCAGTTGGCCGGCACGCCGATGCAGGTGCCAAACGAACACACGTCGCCGCCGGTGCAGGTGTTGCCGTCGTTGCATGGCGTTCCCGGCGGCTTGGGCAGCAGCAGGCACGACCCTGTCGCCGGCTGGCAGGTATTGCCCAGGCACGCGGTGTCCTTGCTCGCGTCGCAGACCACGACGCTGCCGGGCTTGACCTTGCAGGTGCCCTGCTGGCAGCTCAGCACGCCGTTGCAGGCGTTGTTGTCTTGCTGGCACTGGCTGTCGTTCTGGCACACGCAGTTGTTGAAGGGACCCTGGCACACGCCGTTGAGGCACACGTCGATCGGCGTGCACGGGTTGTTGTCGTTGCACTGCGCGATGGTGTTGGTGTGCTTGCAGCCGGTCTTGGGCTCGCAACTGTCGATGGTGCAGACGTTGTTGTCGTTGCAGTTGACCTGGCCGACCAGGCACGCGCCGCCAAAGCACTGGCCCTGGGTGGTGCACGCGTCGGTGTCGTCGCACGGGGTGCCGTTGGCCTTGTTGGCCTGCCCGCATTGGCCGGTCTTGGGGTCGCACTGGTTCGACTGGCACGTGCCAGTGCTGGGTGTGCACACGACGACGCTATTGGGCTTGGGCACACACTGGTTGTTGCTGCACATCAATACGCCGTCGCACAGGTTGCCGTTGTCGAGCGCCGCGCAGTCCGCATCGACCTTGCACTGGCACTGGTTGGCACCGGACTTGCAGGCGCCAGCGCTGCACACGTCGCCGACCGTGCACACGTTGCCATCGTCGCATGCGGCGGTGTTGTTGGTCTGCGAACAGGTGCCCGAGCTGCCGCACACCGCAGTGGTGCACGGGTTGCCGTCGTCGCCACAGCCGTTGGGGCCGTTGCAGACGCCGGCTTGGCATTGGCCGACGCCGCCGCACAGTTCGGGACCGCCGCAGGGCGTGCCGTTGGCCGCGTTGCTGGTTTCGCATTTGCCGTTGGCGGGGTTGCACTGGTTGGCGGTGCACTGTTTGCCGGTCGCCGCGCAGGTCACGATGGTCTTGTTGTCGAGCACACAGGCGTTGTTGGTGCAGACCAACGTGCCGTTGCAGGCGTCGCCGTCCTCGAACTTGCCGCAGTCCGCGGTCGCCTGGCACTGGCACACATTGGCGCCGCTCGCGCATTGGCCGGCTTTGCAGACGTCGCTGCCGGTACACTTGTTGCCGTCGTCGCACCCCGTGCCGTCGCTTGCTGCCGGGTGGGTGCAGCCCTGGTTGGCATCGCACAGGTCCACGGTGCAGGGGTTGTTGTCCGCGCAGTTCAGGGTGGCCCCGGTGCATTGGCCACCCTGGCAAGTGTCGCCGCTGGTGCACAAGCTCTTGTCGTCGCAGGGGGTGCCGTTCGCTTTGGGGGCCGCCGTACATTTTCCAGTGGTCGCCGCGCACGTGTTGGTCACACAGGGGCCAGCATCGGGGCAGATCACCACCGACCCCGTCTTGACGGCACACTTGTTGGCCGCGCAGACCAGGGTGCCGTTGCACAGATCGCCGTCCTCGAATTTGCCGCAGTCGGCGTCCGATGTGCACTGGCACTGGTTGACGCCCGAGATGCACTGGCCGACTGGCGAACACATGTCGCCGACCGTGCAGGCGTTGCCGTCGTCGCAGGCGCCGGGCACCGGGCTGTGTTGGCAGCCTACCTTGGCGTCGCAACTGTCGAGCGTGCACACGTTCTTGTCGTCGCAGTTCAGGGGACTGCTGCCCACGCACGCGCCGCCAAAACACGCGGAGCTGCCGGTGCAGGCTGTGCCGTCATCGCAGCCTTGGCCGTCGGGCTTGCTGGTTTTTTGGCATTGGCCGCTGCTGGGCACGCAGGCGATGCTGGTGCACGCGTCGCCGGCCGGGCAGGTTACCACGCTGCCGGGCTTGGAGACGCATTGGCCGTTGCTGCACTGCAAGGTGCCGTTGCACAGGTTGCCGTCGTCTTTGCAGTCGGCGTCGGTCTTGCACACGCCGCACACGTTGGGCCCGGGCGCGCAGCCACCCTTGTTGCACACGTCGGGGGCGCTGCACGCGTTGCCGTCTTCGCACGGTGCGGTGTTGGCGGTGTTGTTGCAGCCGGCCTTGGGGTCGCAGACGTCGGTCGTGCAAGGATTCTTGTCGTCGCAGTTGGCCGCTGTGCCCTTGCAGGTGCCGGCGACGCACTGGTCCTTGCCGGTGCACACGCTGTTGTCGTCGCACTGGGTGCCGTCGGGCACCGCAGTCAATCCGCATACGCCGGTCTTGGGCTCGCAGGCGTTGACGGCACAGGCGCCGCCCGTCCCAGGTGCGCAGGTCACGATGCTCTTCGGGTCGGTCTGGCACACGAAATTGCTGCACTTGACCACGCCGTTGCACAGGTCGGCGTCGTTCTTGCAGTCGGAGTCTGTCTTGCACTCGCAGGTGCCGGTGCCGGCGCACTTGCCGTCTTTGCACGCGTCGGTGGTGGTGCATGGGTTGCCGTCGTCGCACGCCAACGTGGTGTTGGTGTGGGTGCAGCCACCAATCGGGCTGCAGCCGTCGGCGGTGCACGCATTGCCGTCATCGCAGTTCAGGGCCGACCCGCCTTTGCAGGTGCCCGCGGCGCAGGCCTCGGATTGGGTGCAGGCGTCGCCGTCGCTGCATGCCGTGCCGTCGGCTTGTTGGACCATGGCGCACTGGCCGGTCTTGGTGTCGCAGGTGTTGGTGGCGCACGGGCCGTCCTTGGCCTTGTCGCACACGACGACGCTGCCAGTCTTGGGCTGGCATTGGCCGCCCTGGCAGCTATAGATGCCGTTGCACAGGTTGCCGTCGTCGAACGACAAGCAATCGCTGTCGGCCTTGCAGGTGCACACGTTGGTGCCACCGCCGCAGGTGCCGCCGGCCGAGCACGCCTCGCCTTTGGTGCAACTGTTGCCGTCGTCGCAGGCACTGCCGACGGCCACGCTGTGCACGCAGCCGCTCGGTTCGCAGCTGTCCTTGGTGCACGGGTTGCCGTCGTCGCAGCCCGAAACCGTCGCCCCCTGGCACGCGCCCTGTTTGCAGGTGCCGCCGGTGGTGCACGTGCCCGATGTGCCGCAGCCGGTGCCGTCCGGTGATGCGAAGCTGACGCATAGGCCCGATTTGGGGTCGCATTGGCTGGTGACGCAGGCACTGGCGCCCGGCGGACAGGTCACGGTCTTGCCGTCGTTGACGCACGCGCCACCGGTGCACACCAGCTTGCCGTCGCACGGATTGCCGTTGTCCTTGGCGGCGCAGTCGAAATCGGTCAGGCACTCGCACGCGTTCTTGCCCGCGGTGCAGGCCCCCGCGGCGCAGAGGTCGCCAAAGGTGCACGGGTTGCCGTCGTCGCACTGGGCGGCCTGCGTCGCGTCGTAGGGCAGGTAGGTGCAGCCCTTGGCCGGGTCGCACACGTCGTTGGTGCATACGTTCTGGTCGTTGCACACGGTCGCAGGGCCCGGCAGGCACACGCCGCCCGCGCCGCATTTGTCGGCCAAGGTGCAGGCGTTGCCGTCGCTGCACAAGGTCGCCGTGACATCGACGGGCACCGGCACTTGGACACAGAGGCCCAAGGTCGGCTGGCACGCGATGGCCACGCACGGGTTGGCCGACAGGCTGCACGCGACCACGGTCGCCGGATCCACCTGGCACGCGTTGGCCACGCAGTGCAGCGTGCCGTTGCACAAGTTCCCATCTTCCTTGCCCGTGCAGTCGGCGTTGGTCTCGCACTCGCATGCGCCCGGCGTGCCCTTGCACACCCCCGTGTCGCAGACATCGCCCGTCGTGCAGGGGTTGGCGTCGTTGCAGGCGATGACCGACCCGCCCGGCGCGATCGGCAGATGGCTGCAGCCATTGGGCACGCACAAGTCGGCGGTGCAGGGGTTGGCGTCGTCGCAGTCCAGAATTTGGCTCGCGATGCACTTGCCGCCAGCGCACACGCCCGTGACGGTGCAGTCGTCGTCGTCGTCGCACTTGGTGCCGTCGGCGGTGGCGATTTGCGTGCACTTTCCGCCGTTGATCGGGTCGCACACGTCGGCCGTGCACACGTCGCCGTCGTCGCACACCGCTTTGCCGGCCGCGCACAGGCCGTCGCCGCACGATTCGCCCGTCGTGCATGGGTTGCCATCGCTGCACGGTTGGCCGATCGCGGTCGGAGCATGCTGACAACCGGCCGCCGACACGCAGTTGTCGAGGGTGCACGGGTTGCCGTCGTCGCACATCGCCGTCTGGCTGCCCTTGCACGCAGCCCCCTTGCACACGTCGCTGAGGGTGCAGGCGTCGCCGTCGCTGCACGCCGCTCCATCCGGCAATGCGGCTTTGGCGCAACCTTTCGCGGTGCAGATGGGCGTTTCGCAGGCCTTGGCCTCCGTCGCTTCGCACGGCAGCGCTTTGCTGGCGTCGACGACGCACGCCCCGGCCACGCACGCGACTTGCCCGGCGCACGCGGCGACCGTCGAGCTGCAATCGCTGGCCAACTGGCAACCGCAGGTTGGCTTGCCGACGCACGCCCCCCACACGCAGGTGTCGCCTGTCGTGCATGCGTTGCCGTCGTCGCACGTACCGCCGGCCGTCGCCGCTCCGGTGCAGCCGAGCTTCTTGTCGCAACTGGTCGGGCAGCCCCCAGGGCCGACCGGGCAGGTCGCGACCGCGCCTGCCTTGCACGCGAGGCCCTGGCAGGTCTCGCCGAAGGTGCACACGTCGCCGTCGTCGCACGGCACGCCGTCGGCGGTGGCGCTGTGGCTGCAAGTGCCCGTCTTGGGGTCGCAGACGTCGGTGGTGCACACGTTGTCGTCGTCACAGTTGACCTTGGCCGCGGGATTGACCGCGCACACGCCCGAGGAGCACTGCAGCGGCCCAGCGCACGCATCCGTGGAAAATTGTGAGCAATCGGCGTCGCTCTGGCAGGCGCAGGCGTTGCTGTCCGCCACGCACGCCCCGGCCTGGCAGTGGTCGCCGATCGTGCACGGGTTGCCGTCGTCGCACGGTCCGACGGGTTTGGGGGCGTGGGCGCAGCCGGCGGCAGGCGCGCACACGTCGACCGTGCACGGGTTGCCGTCGTCGCAATCGATGCCCTTGGTCGGCTTGCAGGCTCCGCCCATGCACAGCGACTCCGCGCTGCACGGCTGGCCGTCGTCACACGCGGCGTTCTCTGGTTTGGGCACCGCCACGCAGCGCTTGCTTTGCGGCTCGCACAAGGCCAGGGTGCACGGGCCGCCGCCCAGCGCCGCGCAGTCGCTGTCCGCCAGGCACGTGGGCTGTGGTCCGCCCGTGGTCTGGGTGACCTCGGACGAGGCGTCGATCGACGCCTTGGGCACGCCGCCCGCGACCACCGCGATGTCGGTGCCGTCGCACGCAGGCAAGGCGGTCCACCCCGCCGCAAGCGCAAGCGCGACCAGATTGCGATATCGAGAGCCCCACCAATGTCGAGCGCGCATGGCTTCCTCCGCGCAGATGCCGGTCCGGCCGCGCCGCCCACTGCCGCACCGGTGGCGCGCAGCGTAGGCGATTCGCAGGCGGGTTGCCAGTGTGGGCGGACAAGCGGCTGCATGTGGGGCTGCCGCCGGCCCTGGTTTGGTCTCTGCCTCTGTCCCTGGCGCAGTCGCTGCCCCTGACCCAGAATCCGGACCTTGTCTGCGTCCCGGTCAGGGGGCAGCTCAAGGTCTTGCGGACAGATGCAAAGACCTGTCCCGACTCGGAATCGGGGTCATTTGCCGCCAGCGCCTACTTCACCGGATCCGCGGCAAAACTCGTGGCCACCTTCGACACCAACGGCGATGCGCCATCGGGCGCCACCGCCAGCGCCAACTCGACCTCGAGGTACGTCCCCGCCAAGGGCGCCACCGGTGCCAGATCCAGCGTATCCGGGGTTTTGAACTGCAGCGGGACCGACCAGGCGGCCTTGGCGAGCGCGTCCGCCGAATTGCCGGTGCGCACCTTGGCCACCAAGGTCGCCGCCTGAGGAACCTGCACCTTGACCGTGAGGCCCGTCCAAGTCACGTTTTTGACCGTGGCGAGCGGCCCAAGCGCGTGCGCGACGAAAAACGTGCCGCGCCAGGCGCCGGTCTTCGAGCCGAGGAATTGCAAAGAGTTGCCGGTCATGTCGCTGTACGTGTACGGCGAGCTGCCGACGGGCACCGTGCACGTGACCGTGCCAGCCACCGGATCGTGGCGGGTCGCCGAGCTGCCGCCCTGGTTGACGGCCCAGACCTGGCCGTTCTTGTCGACCGCGACGCCCACCGGATACTTGGCACCCAATAGATTCTTTTCGACTTTCGGCGGGTTGACCGTGCCGTCGATGACCGTGATGCTGTTCGCCCCGTCGGCGGCAACGTACACCCTGCCGTCAGCCCCACACGCTACCCCGCGACCGCCGCTGGCGATGGGGCTAACGACCGTCCAGGCGTTGGGGCCAGCGTTCGCGGCGTCGAACACCGAAGCGGAACCGCCGCTCGCGACCCAGATGCGGCCCTTGGGATCGGCGCTGATGCCGTAGGCCCCGGCTGGGTATGGGAACTTCTGCATGGCCTTGGTCGACGGCGTCACCCGCACCAACGCCCCACAGCCGGCGCCTTGCACCCACACGTCGCCTTTGCCGTCGATGGTCATGCCATAGGGGTTGCAGCCGACGTTGACGCTGTCGAGCGATTTGCCGGTCTTGCCATCGAGTCGGTGCAGATTCTTCGAATTCCAGAACCCGACCCAAACGTTGTTGTCGCCGTCCACCGCAAGGGCGCGCGCGATGGTGGGCCCGTCCGGGTTTACCGTAAACGCGAGGCACTCGTCGGTGCCAAAGGGCAGAACGGCGCCCGGCCCGGCCCCTTCCGAGGTCTCGATCACACCGTTGCCGTTCTTGTCCCCGCATTTGCTCTTGTCGGCGATGATTTTCGCCACGCCGCCGTCGCCGCGGCATCCCACCCAGGCATTGCCGTCGAAGTCCACGGCGGTGCGCGACGGATCCTTGCACACCGCATACCGACCGACCTCCTTGCACGCATCGACGTCGACGCGGCTGACCGTGTTGTTGGGCGAGTTGGCGACCCACAGGTACTTGTTGACCTTGGGTTGGCCGACGCCGTTGACCTTGACGCCATCGGCGACCTCGGTGAGCCCGGTGGAGGCCCCGGTCAGCATCGTGTCGTCGGCTGAATAGCCGCACCCGCCGCTTGGGCAAGGCTTGGCGCACCCGCCGTTCGACTGGCACACCTCGCCTTTGGGGCACGCCGCCGCGCATTTGGCTTCGGTCTGGCACACGCTGCTGCAGCCGTCGCCGTCGATGACGTTGCCGTCGTCGCACTGTTCGCCCGCGATGTTGATCTTGCCGTCGCCGCAGCCCGCGACCACGCACTGGCCCGCTGCGCAGACTTTGCCCACCGCGGCGCAATCGGCGACGAGCGCGGTCGCAGTGCCGCTGGTGTTGCACTTGACCGCGACTGCGCCCGTGCAACCGACCGATCCCGGCTTGCACACGACCTGCTTGCACACGGCATCGTCACACGCAAATCCGGCCGCGCACGCGGCGACGGTCCAACCGGATCCCCCTGCATTGCAGGTCTTGACGCCATCGTTTGCGGCAGTGCACGCCGACGATCCGGGCGCACACAGTTGGGCACTGCACTGCGCCTTGCCGGCCGCCGCGACGCAATACTGGTTGGTCGGGCATTCGGATTGCTTGTCGAGCGCGGTGCCCGCAGGACTGCACAGGTGGATGGCGCTGCCGATGCACACGGACTCTCCCGGTGCGCACACCTTGGGCTTGCACGCCTTGGCTTCGCATGCCTCGCTGGCCGCACAGGGCTTTTCGTCGTAGCCGACGCCATTGTCCTTGCAGGTCGCAAGTTTGGAAGCAGAGAGACAGGTCAATGATCCAGGAACGCAGTTCTGCTTGACACACGCGCCATCGACGCACGCCCGCGGCTTGCCGTCGGGGCCGAACTTGCTGCAATCGTCGTTGTGGTCAGGCCCAGGCCGTTGGCCGTGCAGGTCTTGGCCAGGGGCCCCTGACAGGTGGCTGATCCAGGCTTGCAGACTTGGGGTTTGCAGCCGACAGGTTGGCTCGCCGGGTCGCACGCCGTCCCGACCGGGCATGCGGTCTCGGTGATTTGCAGGCCGTCGGCCGCGCAGGTGCCGATTGCTGTGCCGACGCATTGGGTGGAACCGGCCACGCACTTGGCGCTGGTGCACACGCCGGCCAGGCACTTGGTGTCCGCAGGGCAGGGTGCGCCGGGCATGATCACGGTTCCGCGCTTGCTGCAACTGGCCGGCTTGCCGTCCGCCGTGCACAGGAGCTGGCCTGGTGTACACACAACGGGCCGACAGTCGTCGTCTTCGCAAGCGTGACCGGCGGCGCACACGATGTCGGTCGCGCCCTCGCCATCGTTGCCGCACACCGCGAGCGTGGTTGGGCTCGCGCACGCCTTCTGGCCGGGCTTGCACACGTCGGGCACGCACACGTTGCCCGAGCAATAGCCCTTGGCCGGGCAGTCGGCATGTTCGACGCACGCCACGCAGACACCGGCGGACTTGTCGCACAACTGCTCGTAGGGGCCGCACTCTTTGGAGCTTTTGCAGGGCGCGCCTGGCGGATGGCATTGGTTGGCCACACAGGCGTTGCCGGCTGGGCACTCGTCGGCTGTCTGGCACTGCACGCACACCCCGGCCTCGCCGCTGCACACGGCGTCGAGCGCTGCGCATTGCTTGTCCGACGTGCAGGGTTTCGGCGGCGCGCACTGGTCGTGCATGCACATGTCGCCGGTGGGACAGTCCAGGCTCGTCAGGCACGCGACGCACACGCCCGGTCCGGGCCAGAGCTAGCACACCTTGCCTGCCCCGCACTGGGCGGAGCTGGTGCAGCTTTGCACGGTGTCCTCGGCGCCATCCGGCAGGCTGCCCGCGGTCCATGCATCTGACATGCCAGACGTCGGCGTGGCATCGGCGGCGACCTGGGCATCGGCGTCAGGGGTCGCAGCACCGCCCTGGACGGGCACCGCCGGCGGCGCACCGGTGCACGCGGTTGCAGCCAAGGCCGTGGACAGCAAGAGCAGTCGTCCCGCATGCCGTCCAGTTGCGCTGCGTTTCGGATCCATGTTCGCCTCGCGATCGCTTCCCGCCGGGCAGGGTGGATGCGAATCCGCCCCGACTGCGCATGGTAGGCGGCGCGACGGCTGTGCCGCAAGCAAGAAGCACCATGGGGCAAGCGGTCGGTATTGAGCCATCGCGTATCCCTGGCCAGCGCTGCGCTACTTGACCCCAACGTCGCTCAAGTCGCACTTGATGGCCAATGCCATCACCGAACGGTTCACCGCATGGGCCGTGGTCGGCTTGAACCCGCGATCGGTGCGGGGCAGCGCCTCCAACTGCTTTTGGATGAGCGCACCGAACTCTGGCGTGTCGAAGAACTGCCGGGTGTTGTCCAGTGCCACCTTGTAGGCCTTGCCGTCCAGCGCCCCGCCGGCCGCGGCCACTTCGGTGCGCAGCCGCGCCAGCAGGCTCTCCAGCGCGCCCGAGCGCTTGAGCGCCAGCTTCTGGTTGCCGTCACTCATCGCCTCCTTGCCGGCCACGCGGGTGTTGCCGCCGCGGCTGGCGGTGCCGAGCAGGATGAAGTAGCGCGCTTCTTTCCACTTGAGAGCGAAATCCTTGAACTCGCTGTGGATGGCCTTGGCGTAGGTCTTGCACCGCCCCTGCGCGCCGGCCGGGTTGCAGGGGTCGCTGGCGCGCGTCGCGCACTCGAAGGCCCCGTCGGCCGGGCACTTGTCCGGGTCGGCGTACATGCTGTCAAAGCCCTTGCAGTCCGTGCCATCGGCGTTCCAGACGTTGCAACCGAAGATCGCGAAATAGGTGCCGTACCCAGGATCGCCGGTCTGGGCGAAGATCGCCTTGAACTGGTCGAGGTCCAAGCCGACCACCGGATTCTTGGCGTCGACGCCGCACGCGCCTTCGCAGTCGGTCACGATGCGCGCCAGCATCTGGCGAAAGGACTTGTCGCGGCACTTGCCCTGCGGTTGGCAGTCGTCAGGACAAGTGGCCGCCGTCTCGCCAGCGTCGCATCTGCCGTTGCCGCAGGTGTTGCAGTCTTTGGGGCAACTGGCCGCCGTTTCCGCGGGCGGCTCACACCTGCCGTTGCCGCAGACCGCGCAGTCCTTGGGGCAGTTGGCGGCTGTCTCGGCGGGCGCGTCGCACCGGCCGTCGCCGCACACGGTCTTGCAGTCGGCAGGACACGTGGCCGCAGTCTCCTTGGCCGGGTCACACACGCCATCGCCGCAGCGCGATTCGCAGTCGCTCGCGCACGTCAGCCAGGTTTCGCCGGCCTCGGCGTCGCACCTGCCGTCGCCGCACACCGCGCCGGCCTGCAACAGCCCATACAGGACCCCCAACACGCCACCGAGCAAGAGGAAAAGCAGCAGCAACTGTCCCTTGCTGCGCGACGACTCCCCTTGTTGGGGCGGCGGGGCGGCAGCGGGCGGCATCGGAAAGGACGGGTTCATGCGGGGATTACGGTCCTTGCGTGGTCAAGAACGCAACAGTGTTCGACCAAAAACGCAACAGGGAACCCGCGGTGTGCGCCAACGGGTTCCCTGTGCGCACGTCACGGGATGGCCTACTTGAGCTCAGCGAGGCCCTTCTTGGCGAAGTTCAGGCCGTCCTGCACCAGCAAGACCAGAAAGTTGTTGAAGAAGTCCGCCTGGTTCAGCCCGCCCTCGCATACGATAGTGGCGTCGAGCAGGAAGAACGGTTTCTCGCCCGGCTGCATCAGGCTCACCTTGTTCAAGAAGTGCTCGTTGTTCCAGTTGTTCGAGAAGATGAGCGCGCGCGCCAGGCCCGAATCGCCGCCCGGCAGCGGCAGCGCCAGTGGGATGACGCCCTGGATGGCCCACACGTTGCCGGTGCTCGGCTTGACCCGCGGAATCAGCAGGATGTTGAAGTTGACGCCGCTGGCCTCGTCGCGGAAGGGCACGATGATGCGGCCTTGGTCGTCGGCGCCGTGCTTGATGTTGAGCGCGGTGAACCACGCCACGATCGCTTCCTTGCTCGGCGCGACGGTGGCGACCTCGCCGCGCTTCTTCTTCATCTCGCCGATGGCGGCGTTGCCGGCCTTGAGTTCCTGTGGGGCGATGCCGGCCAGCTCCTTGCTGGGGCCGGAGATGCCGGGCGCGGCGGCAGGGGCGTCGGGCCGGCCGCCTGGCGCCGCGGCCTTGGGCGGGCTGCCGGCAAACGCGGTGGCGCCGATGGCCAGCACGGCGACAGTGCCTGCGGCCAGGAACGAGCGGGTGGACACGAAGCGGAACATGCGGACTCCTTTCAGCGAAATGCGCGCCGCGCGCGAAGGGGAGCGCCGGCGCGCAACCACACGGCCGGCATCCGAGACGGCAAGACCCCCAGCCTTCGGAAGTTCAAGACCTTGTGCGTCGCCGCGCCCGCAGGCCACCGACAGCGCCGCGAAATGTAACGCTGTCGGGGCTTCGGCGCAACGGCCGGCCCCAGGAGGCTGTCGGCGAAATGCCAGAATCGGGCGGTTTCTGGCCGACAGGCTCCTGGGAGCCTGTCGGTGAAACGCCAGAATCGCGAGATTCTGGCCGACAGGCTCCTAGGCAGGCCGCGGCTGCGGCCTGCCAGCGACCGAAACTGCCTGAATTTACTTCAGGCAGTTCTTGGTCGCTGCCTCGATCGCAACCACCACGGAGCCTGTCGAACGATAGTCCGACAGGCTCCTAGCGGCGCGCCTTGGACGCCTGCGCCGGCAGATCGCTTCAGCTACTTGACCCAGACGACCACATTGTCGATGGCAAACCACTCGTTGTCGGCCGGTTGGTCGAGCGTGCTCGTGGCCAGCACGACGAGCGGCGAGGCGGTGTGCGGCCCGGTCCAGGCGACATCCCACTTGTCGTCGTCCCACAACCAGTCGCCGCACTTGTTGCCGATGACCCCCAACTGGCCCTTTTTGGAAAACACAGTGTTGCCATTGACTTGGACCAACCCGGTCTCACCATCCCACGAATCGCCGCTGATGTAGTGCATGAAGAGCTTGGCCTGGGTGTGGGAGGGCGCCAGGACCGATTTGCTGACCGCCGCTCCCTTGCCAAAGACCCCGGGGCCGCCCAACATCTTGCCGAACTCGCCGCACGCCTCGACCTTGCCCGCCGACCATCCCTTGAGCGCTCCGTCCTCGAAGTCGTCAAAGATCAAGAGCGTCCATCCGCCGTTCTTCATGTCGCAGGTGTATTGCGTGGCCGGCACGGGCCCGGCGCCGTCGGGGTCGATCCAGTAGCTGCCGTCAGGCGACCCTGGGTGCAGCGTCAGCACCTCCAGGCAGTGCGTGGCAGGGGCCTTGGCGTCGAACCCCTTCTTGTAGCAGGCGTTGCCGACGCCGACGGTGTTGGGGGCGCACTTGCACTCCCAGCCGCCCGGGGTGTTCAAGCAGGTGGTGTTGGCGCCGCAAGTGGCCTTGCCGGTCGCACACTCGTCGACGTCCTTGCATGTCTTGCCGTCGCCTGCGTAGCCGGCCTTGCACGCACACGAAAAGCTACCGACCGCGTTGGTGCAGGTGGCCTCGGCGGCGCACGCACCGGGCTTGGCGCACTCGTCGACGTCGGTACAGCCGCCGTCCTTGAAGACGAAGCCCGGCTTGCATGCGTTGCACACGACCAGCATCTTGGCGTCGATACTGCACAACTGGTCGGGCATGCAGCCACCGTTGCCGGTCGCGCACAGGTCCTCGAACACGGCGAAGTCGTCGAGGAACCAGCCGATGGCACCAGGCGCGCACGGGCCGCTGAACGAGAACCGCACCTGAAAACCGGTTCCGGCCCCGCCCGGCACAGGCCATTGCACAGTCTGGGCCGTTCCAGTCGGCGTTGGCGCGGTAGCCAGGTCGGTCCACAGCCCGTCGGCGAGCCGCACCTGCACCTTGGCCACGTGCTGGGCCGTCCAATTGCCCGCCGAGGTCACGCGCACCACCACAGGCGACTTGGCCGCGACCTTGGTGGCGTCGAACCACGGCGAATCGGCAGTCGCCGCCAGCGCGCCCTGCCCGGCGGGGCACGCCAGGTCCTTGCCGTTGTTCAGGTTGAGCGAGCAGGTCTGGCCGGTGACCCCGGGCAGGGGTCCGGTGGCGTCAAAGGCCCAGCGGACCGACCCTGCCGGCAACGCCCAATCAGACAGTTGCCATTGGTCCAACCCCGGCGTGCCGCAGTTGAACTGGTGCGCGTACGGCAAGATGGCCTTGCCGCATCCGGGCGTTGTGCCCGGCGTGATCTGGCAGCCGCCGGTGGCCTTGTCGCAACTATCGGTCGTGCACGCAAAGCCGTCGTTGCACGCCTTGGGGGTCGCCTTGCAGGCCGCGTCGGCGCAGCCATCGCCGGTGGTGCAGGCGTCGCCATCGTCGCACGCGGCCTTGTTGGGCTTGTGGGTGCAGCCCTTCTTGGCGTCGCAGGCGTCGTCGGTGCACGCGTTGCCGTCGTCGCACGGCGTGACGCTCCCGCCGCATTTGCCCGCCTTGCACTGGTCAGCGTTGGAACACGCGCTGCCGTCGTCGCATGGTTTGCCGTCGTTCTGGGCCTGCGGCTTGCACTTGCCATCTTTGGGGTCGCACGTGGCGACGGCGCAGACCGTGTCATCCTTGGGGTTGCAGGTGATGACCGTCGCCGGGTTGACCTTGCAGACGAACGGCGCGGATGCCTTGGCGCAATACAACGAGCCATTGCACGGGTTCTTGTCGTCCTTGGTGGCGCAGTCGCCGTCGGTCTGGCATGGGCAGGTGTTGGCGCCCGCGGCACACTGGCCGGCCACACAGGCGTCGTTGGCCGTGCACGCGTCGCCGTCGTCGCAGGCCGCGGCGTTGGGCGCATGGGCGCAGCCCGAGGATGGGCTGCAACTGTCTGTGGTGCATGGATTCTTGTCCTCGCAGTCCGCGGGCTTGCCGCCCGTGCACTTGCCCGTCGCGCATGCGTCGGCGGTCGTACATGCGTCTCCGTCGTTGCACCCTTGGGCGTTGGCGATGAAGGCGCAACTGCCTTTTTCACACGCGTCGTCGGTACACGCGTTGTCGTCGTCACAGGACGCCGCTTCGTCCGTCAGGCCGTTGCAGTCGTCATCCAGGCCGTTGCAGATCTCCTTCTTGGGACTCGACGCGCTGCACGCGCCCAGCTTGCCGGTCGCCGCGTCGCAGGTGCGAACGCCAACGCACTGGATGGGCGTGCCGTCGGGCAGGGTCGCCGCGCTGGCGCAGGGGGTCGTCAGGCCCTTCTGGACGGCGCTGTCGCTGCACGCGCACTGGCCCGCATTGGGCAGGCAGTAGGGGCCGACGAAACCGCCGACCGCGGTCGCCGTGCCACAGTGGTAGCCAGACGGGCACTTGCTGTCGTCGCTGCACGCGCTGCTGCACTGCCAGCCCTTGGCGCCCGGGGTGACGTCGATGGATACGCACGCACCTGCCCCGCCGTCGCCCAGCCCACAGGTCGCCGCCGACGCGCACGGGTCGCACAGGTGTGGCCATTTGGGCACGCACACCGGCTTGTCGTCCGCGGCGCTGGCGGTGTCGGCGCCGGGCAGCGTCAGACACACCGTGCCCGGTGCGCACGGTTGGCCGCTCAGGCACGGGGCCGCGCACTGCTTGCCGCTGGCGGTCGCCACGCAGGCGCTGGCGGTCGGGCAGTTGTCGTCCTTGTAGCACGCGCAGCCGACCGAGCCGGGGCAGGGTGCCGTATCGTCGCCACCGTCGTCGACCGCGCCGCCGTCCCCTGCCGCATCGGGAACGCCAGGCGCTGCGTCGCCGCCAGTCCCGCTGTCCGCGGCCTCGGCGTCGGCCCGTGGGGCGGTGCCGTCCGCGAAGACCAGGTCACCGGTCACGGTACCGTCGGCCGCCGTGCCAAGCGTCGGCGCCTTGACCGCAGCGTCGTCTCCGCACGCCCAGGCGAGCGCCGCGACGGCGATCTGCGCTTGGAGGCAAGCTCTTGTTTTCATGGGCTCCGTGCCAGCGCGCTCCGCCGCCGAGGCCGCAAGCATGGCACTTCTTGGGGCGGGCTGCTATGGCGATCGCGCTGCGACAGGCAGACCGTGGCGGCGGTGCTCAGCCAGCGTGCAACGGTCCTGCACGAACGCGATGCCAGCCCGGTCGAGGGCCGCTGCGATGGCGTGCTGGACGATGCCCAGTTGCAACCACACGCACCCTGGCAGTGGGCGCATCGCCAAGATGTCGTCCAGGTGGGCCGGAACGTCCTCGGACCGGCGGAAAACGTCCACGATGTCAACGGGCTCGCCGATCTCGGCCAGTGAGGCGCGCACCCGCTCGCCCCACAGGGTCTGGCCGGCAAAGCGGGGGTTGACGGGCAGCACACGGTAGCCGACGGAGTGCAGATAATCGGGCACGTAGCCGGCGGGCCGGACCACATCGGGATGGGCACCCAGCACCGCAACGGTGCGCGCCCGGCGCAGGAGATCGACGGCCCGTGCAGGTTGCACCGCGACGACCTATCGCAAGTACATGATCTTGTTCGCCAGATCGTTGCCCGCGTTGCGCACAACCAGGGCGGCATCCTCGCGCCAGGCCTTGCGCCCCAGTTCCATCAACGTCTCGCGGCGGGCCTTGAGCGTGGCGTCCGAGAGCCTGGCCAGCGTGCGCAAGGCCTGGGCGCGGACGCCGTCGATGTGGTCCCGCGTCAACTCGACCAGTTGGTCCGTCGCCGCCTCGAGACCCTTGCCGCCGATCTCGCCAAGCGCGATGAGCGCATTCTCGCGCACCGGCGGCTGGGGTGACGCCAGCGCCTTGGTCACTGCGGGTGCCGCATCCTGTTCCAGGGTCACCAGCATGGTGATGGCGGCGTCTTGCAGCGTCGGGCTCGGGTTGGCCAGGTTTTCGACCAGCAGGCCGACGGTGCGCTTGCCCTGGCTCAAGAGCGCCTGGCGGGCGGCCTGGGCCACCGGCTTCTCGCGATCGCGCGTCGCCAACAGCAGCGGCCCGGTCACGTCCAACAACACGGCTTCTGGACATTGCCGAAGCGCGAGACAGGCTTCGCGGCGCACGTGGACGTCGCTGTCGCGCGTCGCCACCGCCGCCTGCAGGCTCGCCGCGGCGTCGAGCGGACCGAGCGCACCCAGCCCGCGCCAGGCATTGGCGCGCACCAGATCGCGACCGTCGCGCGTCAGCGCCAACAACGCGGAAGATTCCAAGGCTTTCGCTGCCTTCTTGAGCGCCGGCTCGTCGGCGAGCTGCGCATCCATGGCCTCGATCGGCAGCGGTCGCACCTCGGCAAAGGGCGGCGAGCTGGCGCGCGACACCCGGGTCAGCGCCTGGCGCGCCAACGTGCGCACATTCAGGTCGTGGTCGCGGCCGAGGGCGATGACCACGCGGTGGTTTTCCTGCAAGGCGTGCGTGCCGAAAAGCATCAGGCCAGCCAGCGCATTTGCCCGCATGCGGGCGTCCGGGTGCACCAACGCCTTGCCGAGCGCGGCCTGGGCTGGCGCACCCAATTGCAGCAGGTAGGGCAACGCCGCCCGGTCGGCCTCTTCGCCGTCGCAGCGCAGGCACGGCATCAGTGCGGCGACTGCGTCCGTCCCGTAGCCCCTCATGACCTCGGCAATGTCAGCATGTGCCTTGGGGTCTGCCAATTGTGCGCGGATGAGTGCCGGGATGACCTTGTCGGACGGCTGCGCTCCCGCCAGCGCCCGGGTCGCCGCAGAACGCACCGAGGCGCTGCCATCCTTGAGCAGCACCAGCACGACGTCGAGGTCCGCGTCGCTCGGGGGACCGTGCAAGGCCAACGCGCGCACGCTGTTGACGCGCACCGCCAGGCGGCCGTCGAGCATGCCGGCGCGCAACAACTCGGGCGTCAGCTTCGCCTTGGCTTTCTGCAGCGCCTCGACGGCGACGAGATCGCGCTCAAACCCTTCGATCGGCCATGCGACTGGTTCTCGCGACCCGCCCTTGTTGGGTTGCAGCGCAGCGGAGGCGGCAAGCGCGTCGGGCATGGGTGGTCTCGCGCGAGGTGCGAAAAGTGGGCCGGTCAGCGCCCGACCGATCGTACAGCGGTGGCGGCGCCAGGGCGGACTGTACACCAGTGTACGGGGCGTGACGAGGGGGCGTGCCGCGGCCGATGCGGCGCCTTGTCGTCTGCGATCCAACGGTGGGTCCGGTTGCTGCAGCCCGCAACTGGTGCCTCCGTCAAAGCGTGGTACACTGGACGCAAGGTCCACCCCCTGACCTTTGTACGACACGACGATGCCGACCTCGACGCCAGCCGGTGCGCCTTCAGGTGCTTTTTCGGTGCTGTACCGCGAAAAAGCCGACCGGCTGCAAGCGCTGCTCGAAATCGCCAAGGCGCTCAACGAAGAGCGCGAACTCGACCGCCTCTTGCAGCGCATCGTGTCCGAGGCGGCGCGGGTGGTCGATGCCGACCGCGGCACGCTTTTCCTCGTCGATCTCGACACCGCATCGCTGTGGAGCAAGATCGCCCAAGGTTTGGGCGGCGAGATCCGCATCCCCAAGGGCACGGGCATCGCCGGCCTGGTCGCCGAGACGGGCGAGGTGGTCAACCTGCACGACGCCTACCGCGACGCACGCTTCAACCCGGCGGTCGACCGCTCGACCGGTTACCACACCCAGACGTTGCTGTGCGTGCCGATGCACAACAGCCGCGGCGACGTGGTCGGCGTCCTGCAACTGCTCAACAAGCGCGACGGCGTGTTCGACCACGACGACGAAGAACTGCTGCTGGCGCTCGGCGGGCAGGCGGCGTCGGCCGTCGAGAACGCGCTGCTGCACGACGACATCACCCGTCTTTTCGAAGGATTCGTACAGGCCTCGGTCGTCGCCATCGAAGCCCGCGATCCGACCACCGCCGGCCACAGTGAGCGGGTGGCCAAGCTGACGTTGGGCATCGCCGATGCCGTCGAGATCCACGGCACCGCCCGGTGGACTGGGTTGGCGTTTTCGCCCGCGCACCGCATCGAACTGCGCTATGCCGCTCTTTTGCACGACTTTGGCAAGGTCGGCGTGCGCGAAGACGTGTTGGTCAAGGCGCACAAGCTGTACCCGATGCAGCTCGACCTGGTGCGGATGCGGTTTGCGCTCGCCAAGAAGTCGCTGGAGGTCGACCACCTGCGGCAGTGCGTCGCTCTGCTGCGCGCGGGCGCCGTCCCCGAACTGGTCGCCGATCACGACGCCGAGTTTGCGAGCCGTATCGCCGAGATCGACGCAGTGCTCGCCATCGCCGAGGCGGCCAACCACCCGACGGTGCTGCCCGCCGGCAGTTTCGAAGCGCTGCAGCGCGGTGCGGTGCTGCATTTCCCTGGGCCAGGCGGCGAGCCGGCGCCGCTGCTCACGCCGGTCGAAATCGAACTACTGTCCATTCCGCGCGGCACGCTGTCGCTGGCCGAACGCCGCGAGATCGAAAGTCACGTTTCCCACACCTTCCGGTTTTTGAAGCAGATTCCATGGTCACGCGGGTTGCGCCGCGTGCCCGAGATCGCCCACGGCCACCACGAGAAGCTCAATGGAACCGGATACCCGCAAGGCCTGCCGGCCGCGGACATTGGTGTCGAAGCTCGCATGATGGCCATCGCCGACATCTACGACGCCCTCACCGCTTCGGACCGCCCGTACAAGAAGGCGGTGCCCCACGCCAACGCGCTGCGCATCCTCGAAGACGAGGCGGATCGCGGGGCGCTGGACGGCGAACTCGTGCACCTCTTCCGCTCCGCCCGCGTGGCCGAGCGGGTGATGGGCGAGAAGTTCACGGACGCCCGCCGCATCTCCGGGGCGTTTTGATCGCGCCCGGCCGGGCCCGCTCGGCTGCCGCGCCGTCCATCTTGTAAAATTGCGTGAAATCTGCACGTTGCCGACCGCGCATGGCACCGGTCCGCGCGCCGTGTCGTGGGGTGCGGCGACCCCATGCGCTTTTGGGTCTTGCCGGGGTCCGTGCGGCTGTGTACCGTGGACGTGGCGTCCGGCGTGGCGTCGGCGCGGTACTGTGTCCATGTCTCGGTCCGTCTGCATCGCTATCGGCTTGGCAGCAGCTTTGGTGGCGGGCTGCGTGGGCGGCGGCACCGGCGACGGCGCCAGCGCGGGAACCTTCAACCTGCCGTCCAGCACCAACAACGGCAGTGCCGGCAACCGCGGTCTGCCCAGTCTGGGTGGGGTCGACATCAAGATCGGCGGGGGCGCCGAAGTCAGCGACGCCGGCAGCAGCGGCGAGTCCGGCGACGGGGCAGGACGCAGCCTGGACGCAGGGGCGATACCGGCGGTCGACGTGCCCGCAAAGCCCGACCTCAGCGGACTGCCCAAGGCCGACAAAGACAACGACGGCTTCACCCCCGCCGACGGCGACTGCGACGACGCCAACAAGGACATCCATCCGGGCGCCACCGAGTGGTGCAACGACAAGGACGACGATTGCAACGGCATGATCGACGACTATGACGGCGACAAGGACGGTTTCTCCAAGTGCCCGGGTGCCGGTCAGGACTGCGACGACGACGATCCGACCATCTATCCGGGAGCCAAGTCGGCCTGCGCGCCCGGAAAGGACGGCGACTGCGACGGCGTGCCCGACATGCAGATCGACAACGATGGCGATGGCCACCCCATTTGCGGCGATTGCGACGACAACGACCCAGCCGTGCACCCCGGCGCCACCCCGGATTGCAACAGCAAGAAGGACAAGAACTGCGACGGCACCCCCGACAACCAAAGCGACAAGGACAAAGACGGCGATCCGAGTTGCACCGACTGCAATGACAACGACCCCAAGGTCTACAAGGCCGCGCTCGAGATCTGCGACAAGATCGACCAGGACTGCAACGGGATCGTCGACGACCTCGACTACGACGGCGACGGGTACTCGGCGTGCAAGGACGACTGCAACGACAAGGACATCACCATCAACCCGGGCGCCGGCCGCAACTGCAAGAACAACAAGGACAACGACTGCAACGGCAAGATCGACGCGCAGGAGGACGGCGACAAGGACGGTTTCGTGGGTTGCCAGGACTGCAACGACTACAACCCGCTCATCAACCCGGGGTCGATCGAAATGCCCGGCGACAGCCTGGACAACGACTGCGACGGCGTGACCGATGAACTCGGCGACACCTGCGACAAGGCAGGCCTGAACGCAGCCAACGCCACCGACTTTGCCAGCGCCATCGATCTGTGCATCGGCATGCAGCAGAGTACGTTCGTGACGGTTGCCAGTCCGAACGCCAAGGCCATCAAGCAGGCGTACGGCACGCCCAAGCCCATCAAGGGGCCGAACATGGTGGCCATGTCGTCGGGCATCGCGGCGGCAGTGGGCCAACCGGGCTATGCTGTGCCGCAAAGCGGGACGGCCTTCAGCAATTCCGCGCCATACCCGCCAGTCAACTGCAAGAACTCGGGATCTGTGTACGACTACACCGAGTGGAAGCTCACGCTGCACGTGCCAGGCAACGCGCAAGCATTCGCGTTCGACTTCAATTTCATGAGTTCAGAATACCCCGAGTGGGTCGGCACCCAGTTCAACGACAAGTTCCTGGCGATCTTGGATTCCAAAGGATTCAAGGGCAACGTGAGCTTTGACAACAAGGGCAACTGCATCAGCATCAACAACGCTCTTTTCGACGTGTGCCCCGGGTGTCCCCTCGGCGCGGCGCTTCTGCAGGGCACCGGCTACGAATCCAATGGTGGTGGCACCGGTTGGCTGACGACCACTGCGCCGGTTGCGCCTGGCGAGACGATCACCTTGCGCTTCATTATCTTCGACGAAGGCGATCACATCTTGGACTCGGCGGTGTTGATCGACAATTTCCGCTGGCTGGCCAAGTCGGCGGGCAACACGCCAAGTACGGTGCGACCGGGTTCAGGCTAGCGATCGCGGCGGCAAGCGCAGGATTTCGCGCGCCTGATCCGAGGTGGCCAGCGGCCGGCCGAAATCACGCGCCATGTGCGCCACGGCCGCCACCAGCTCAAACGACCCCTTGGCCAGCACGCCCTTGCTCAGGTACAGGTTGTCCTCGAGGCCCACGCGCACGTGGCCGCCGATCGCGATGGCGTGACGGGCGAGCGGCAACTCGCAGCGGCCAATGCCCGCGACCGACCACGACGACCCTTCGGGCAGAAGCGACCGCATGAAATCGAGGTGGCGCTCGCTGCCGCCCATGCCGCCAGCCATGCCGAGCACGAAATCGAAGTGCGCGGGCAGCGCGATCTCGCCGTCGCGCGCCAGCCGCAGCGCCGTGTCGACCATGCCGCTGTCGAAGCACTCGATTTCGGGTACCACGCCAAACTGCCGGACGCGCCGGGCGATTTGGCGGACCAGCGGCAGCGGGTTGCTGAACACGTCGTCGCCGAAGTTGACGCTGCCCGTGGACAGCGTTGCCATGTCGGGGCGCAAGCGGACAGCGTCGGCGCGCTCGTCCACGCCCATGCCGACCGCGCCGCCGGTTGAGAACTGCACGATCATCGGGCATCGCGCCCGGATGTCGCCCATCGCGTCGGCAAAAAGGTCGGCGCGCTGGCTGGGCGTGCCATCGGGTTCGCGGACGTGCAGGTGCACCATCGAGGCCCCGGCCTCAAAGCAGCGGACCGCTTCGTCGGCCAACTCTGCGGGCGAGTAGGGCACGTAGGGCGACTGATCGCGGAAGACCTCGGCGCCGCAGATCGCTGCAGTGATGACCAGTGGCTGCATCTCTTACCCCCTGACTGGGCGCTGTTTGGCCTTCGGTACCACGCAGGTGCCGGTCGCCCGACAGACCAAGACCGGTTCGGCCAGCACGTCGGCGGCCGAGTCGCCGAGATCCGGCCGCGGCGCGATGACCTTGCGGGCCTCGAAACGCATCTGCCGGCTGCTGGCGCCGATGGCGGTGATCTGGCCCTCGGCCTCGATGAAATCGCCTGCATGTACGGGCGCAAGGAACTCGACGCTCGAATAGGCGCGAAACAGCCCCTCGTCGCCGTCGTGGCGGATGAGAAGCTCGGTCGCGACGTCGCCGAAAAGGCCGAGCATGCGCGCGCCGTCGACCAGGCCCCCACCGTAGTGGGCGTCGTGGCTCGACATGCGCAACCGCAGGATCACTTTGAGAACGTCCGCCATGTGCACCTCGACCGCGCCCGGTGTAGCATCCCGCCCGGGCGACCCATCGTCGCAGGGCGACCGCGTGGACGGCAAGGTGGTCATCGCATGGGCCTTCGAGGGCTGCGACAGCCCCCGTTCGCCATCGCCAAGCCTTGATGGCGACATGGATTTCCTCGACGAGGCTGCAGGGTCCGCCCCGACCGCGCCTGAACGGAGCCAGGACCACACTGCGCGCCGCGCGGCCGCAGACAGGTTCGCCGTGGCGCTCGCCGCCGACCCAGTGCTTGCGCAGTCCGTATGGACCACAGCGACCCGCGACCCACGATTGGCCCACGTCGACGGCGACGCGCTGTGGGTCCTATGTGCCGCAGCGGGTGCGACGTCCGCGTCGGATTCGGCCGCGCTGGCCCGTGCGGAAGCCATCGTCGCCGGGCGGGCCATGACCGCGCGCGACTCCGAATTGGCCTGGGCCGGTGCGCAGTTGGCGATTCAGGGGGCGCAGTCCGCGCTCCAGGCCGCCGTCGCCGAGACGCTTGACCTCCACCTCGCCGCGTGGGGGCGCGAGCGCCGCGTCGAAGTGCTGGATTTCCTGCATTCCCGGGGCGACGGCCGCTGCGTCCGGCCGGTCGAGGCGCTGCTCGCGCGCCAAGGCCACCTGCTCGACGACGTCCAAGCCTACAAGGCCCGCCACCTCGTGCAGGTCATCCGGCGCGGGCGTCGCAAGTGATTTCAGGAGTTGAACAAAGGGGGGGATCGTTCAGGTCCCTGAAAGCCTTGGGTTTTGGCCGACGTCCAGTCGCAGGCCAACACGCGACCAAGGAATTTCAAGGACTTGAACAAAGGGGGGGATCGTTCAGATCCTTGAAATCACGGGATATTCCGTGCAATACGTGGTGTGCGCGCAGCTTGGCCGTCAGTTGCCGAAAAACCACGCCCAGAACGACGACCACGCGGACTTGGGTGCTGGGCTACCCGGCGGGGGCGCGCCGCACACCGTGTTGGGCATGCCGGGGGTACCGAAATGCGTGCCGGCCGTGCCGATCTTGGCGGTCGCAAGGCACCACGCTTCCTTGCCGTCGTTGGCCTTGGCGTCGAGCTTGTCCGCGCTCAGTTGCAGCGCCTTGCCCTGCGTGACCGAAGGCCACTTGCCGACGCTGGAGTCGTCGTACGTCACGGTGTCGATGACGAGCGCGCCCACTTTGATGGTGAGGGTGTCGTCGTCGTTGCCTAGCGGAAACTTGCTCTGCGTGTAGGTCATGATGGGCTTGTAGCCACCATTCTTCGTCGCATCGCTCGACGGGCCGAACACCGCGAACTCGCCCGCCTTGAGCGGCATGGGCACCTTGATTTCGATGGGCGTATCGCTCGTCTTGCCCGCGATCGTCACGCCGTTCAGGTCGAGGTTCTTGCCAGATACGTTGGCGATCTCGAACCACTCGCCGATGTCGCCAATTCCGCCGTTGCCGTTGGCCATGATCTCGCTGATGATCAGGTCGCCGACTGCGATGCTGCCGGGCGCGGACTCCTTCTGGCAGGTGGCGCTGCAGCCGTCGCCGTCCTTGGTGTTGGCGTCGTCGCAGGTCTCGGGCGGCTCGATGGTGCCGTTGCCGCACACGGGGGTCGGCAGGTCCTGGCATAGGTTGCCTTTGCCGTCGCCGTTGTCGTCCGCCTGGTCGGGGTTGGCCAGCGTCGGGCAGTTGTCGCACAGGTCGCCGAGGCCGTCCTTGTCGGTGTCCTTTTGGTCCGGGTTCTTGACCAGCGCGCAGTTGTCCACACCGTCCAGCACACCGTCGAGGTCGCTGTCTTTGGGGCACGCGGCGTTGGCCTTGCCGGGCGTGCCCTTGTCGCCCTTGCCGAATGGCGTGGTGGCGTAGCACCAGGCGGCGCCGTTGTCGTTGAGCTTGTCGCCGCCCGCCGCGGTCGCGCTCGGGTCCAGCGCAAGGGCCACGCCCGACGACACCTTGGGCCAGCCGGTGGCGTTGTAGGTGACGCTGTCCAGGATCTTGTTGCCGGATTCCAGTTGGATCGTGGTCGCCGACGTGTTGCCGAGCGCAGGCAAGGTCGTCAGCGCGATGGCGCCCTGCACACCGCCGTTTTGGGCCGCATCGCCATTGCGCGCAACCACCGCGTATTGGCCGGGTGGCAACGGGTAGGACTTGTCTGAAGGCAGCGCCTTGAGGGACGTACCGACCTTGACGCCCAGGCCCGCCAGTTCGACGGTGGTGGTCGAGGCGTTGTAGATCTCGAACCATTCGCCGAGGTCGTCCGTTGCCGAGGCCGGGTCGGGCAGGATCTCGCTCAGCACCAGGTCGCCGGGTTTCAGGGCGACCTCGGTCTGGCACTGCGCGTTGCAGCCGTCGCCGAACTTGGTGTTGCCGTCGTCGCAGGTCTCGCCCTTCTCGACCACGCCATTGCCGCAGCCCGGTTCCTCGCACGCGTCGCCCTTGCCGTCGCCGTCGCTGTCGGTCTGGGTGGTATTGGTCACATCGACGCAGTTGTCGCAGGCGTCGCCCACGGTGTCTTGATCCTGGTCTTCTTGCTTGGGATTGGCTTTCTCTTTGCAGTTGTCGGCCTTGTCGGGGATGCCGTCTTTGTCGTCGTCATCGCTGCCGCCCGCGCACGAAGGGTTGGCGGCGCCCGGCGAGCCATAGTCGCCCTTGCCGTAGGTCGACTGGCCCTTGCACCACGCGGCCGGGGCGTCGTTGTCTGCGGCGGTCAAGAGCGTAGGGTCGAGCGCCAGCGACTTGCCGGTAAAGAGCGGCCAACCGGGGCCGTAGGCGACCTTGTCGACCTCCTTGCCGGCCGACCAGATCGACAGGGTGGCCGCCGTCGAACTCAGGATGATCTTGTTGTAGACGTAGCTCGGCTTGGGCAGGCCGCCGTTGACCGCCGCGTCGGGACTCAGGGCCAGCAGCGCATAGCCCTTGGATGGCACCGGGATGGGCGCACCGGCCTCGACGACGTGCTGGATGGGCGACAGCGTTCCGGTCTGCAGGACCACGCCATTGAGTTCGATGGTCGCGCTGGTCGGGTTGTACAGTTCGATCCACTCGCCCACGTCGTCCTCGACGACCGCCGGGTTGTACATGATCTCGCTGAGGACCAGGCCACCGGGCTCGACGGGCTTCTCGACCTGGCACCATGCGCTGCAGCCGTCGCCGGACTGCTTGTTGCCGTCGTCGCAGGCTTCCCCGGTGTCGACGGTCTTGTTGCCGCAGGTCGGCACTGGGCCCTCGCAGGCGTCGCCGATGCCGTTCTTGTCCGAGTCGAACTGGGTAGGGTTGGACACCGTCGGGCAGTTGTCGATGTCGTCCGGAACGCCGTCTTTGTCGGTGTCCTTCTTGCACGCGTCGTTGGCGGCGCCGGGGGTGCCCTTGTCGGTGCTCGTCATCAGGGCGGTGCCGCCGCACCACGCGTCGGGGTTGTCGTTCTTGACGGCGTCGAGCGCATCGGGCGACAGCGACAGCGATACGCCGTTCAGGTTCGGCCAGCCCTTGGTGACGTCGTAGGTGACCGCGTCGATGACGACGCCGTTGGACTCCATGGTGACACCGTCGTTGGAGTTGGTCAGCTTGAGGGTGGTGGCGTAGGCGGCCGCGAGTTTGACGCCGCCGTTTTTGGTCTCGTCGGCAACGCTGCCGAAGAGCACGTAGGCCTTGGGGCCGACGGAGACGCCGGCCGGGACCACGAACTTGCCCGTGTCGCCGTTGCTCTTGACCACAAGGCCTTGCAAGTCGACCGGCTTCTCGCCCGGGTTGTAGACCTCGACCCACTCGCCGCTGTCGTCGCTGACGGTGCCACCGCCGTAGGGGTTGTACATCAGCTCGCTGATGATCAGCTCGCCCGCTTTGAGGTCTGGTCCGGCGATCGGTCCGCCAGTGTCGGCCGGGCCGCCGGTGTCGCCGCCCGCAGTCTCCTTGCCGGTATCGCTGCCGCCGCCGTCGCTGGCATCAGGACCCGTGGAGCCCTTGGGCACACACTTGCCCGCGTTGCAGGTGCCGGTCTTGTTGTCGCACTCGGCCTTGTTGCCGACGTTGCTGCACTTGCCCGCCGAGCAGAAATCGTCGGTGCACACGTTGCCGTCGTCGCACTCTTTGGATTCCTTGCAGGTCTTGCCGGTCACGTCGCCGAAGCCGTCGAACTTGACCCCGGTGTCCGGCGCGATAGCGGTGTCCGGGATGGTGGCGGTGCCGCCGGGAGGCGCGCTGGTTTCGGCGCAGCCGGCGATCGCAAGGGCGAGGGTGGCAGTCATGGTCAAACGGCGCATGGGTACTCCAAAGGGGTCGCGGGCCCGGCGGGGCGCGGCAGTCTAGGCGTTTCTGGGGCTCGGCTCAATCGGTTGGCGGTCAGATGCGGGCCTATTCGCCTGCGTCGATCACCTCGAAGGTCGGGGCCTCGGTCAGCAAGCAGTCGTCCGGCTTGCTCTGCGCGCTGGCACGGCCGGTGTAACGGAACGTCGAATAGACACCGTCGCAGTCCAGGTCGCCGTAGGCCGACACCGTGAAGGTGGCCGCACCGAGTTCACCCGAACCCTTGTACTCGTACACGAAGGCGTGCGGCTCCGCGAGCTTCCACTTGAGCGCGCCCCACAGCGTCCGGTTCCACTCGATCTTGGCTGGCTCGCACAGGCCATCGCCGCTGCCCACCTTGGCGTCGCAACAGCTTTTGGCGAGCGTGGTGCGGATCTCGCCCTGCGGGAAAGCGCACACCGCCCGCAAGCTGGTTTTGGGGTCCATCTTGGGCTTGACGTAGTACACCGACGCGGACTTGGCCAGGCGCGCCAGTTCGCGCAGGGCTTCATCCTGGTGCTGGCGTTGCAACAGGCGCGGCACGCCGACCGCAGCCGTGAGCGTGGCCGCGGCGACCAGTGCCGTTGTGGCGATCAACTGCGGCTGCACGGTCAGAAGCACGCCGACGTGGTCGACTGGCAGGGGTAGTAGTGGCAAGCCGGGGTCGCCCCGTCTTGGACCTTGCTGCAGAACTGCCACTTCTTGGTGCCGCAGCACTTGAAATTCGACCCGTTCTTCCACAGGCACTCGGCGCCGGGCTTGAGCCCGCACGCGCCCCACGTGCAACCGCTGCTGCACACTTTGGCCGAGCACGGGTCGCCGCAGGTGAAGTCGAGCGCGCCGGGCGAACACGCACCCTGACCGCCACAGCTCCCGTAGGCGCTCCACGATCCCCAAGCGCAATTGGCGTTGCAGGTGCGGGTCCTGCTCTGGGTGCCGCAGTTGCCGCAGCCCTGGCTCTGGCTTTCGCTGGCGCCCGCCTTGCACACGCCCTGGCCGTTGCAGCTGCCCCAGGCCGACCACGCGCCCCAGCCGCACGTGTTGCTGCACGTGCGCGTGCGGGTCTGTTTGCCGCAGTTGCCACAGCCCTGTTCCTCGGTCTGCACCTCGCCCGGCTTGCACACGCCTTGCACTTGCTTGGTGCAGGTGCCGCCGCTGCACACGCCGGGACCGCAGGCGTCGTCGAGATAGCTGCAATCCTTGGCCTGGCCCTGGCACGTGCCGTTGCTGCACACGTCGCCGACCGTGCACGCGTTGCCGTCGCTGCACGCAGCGCCCGAGTTGGCCGGCTGTGCCACGCATTGGCCGTTGCTGCACATGCCCTTGCCGCAGGGTCCGTTCAGGCCCGAGCAGTCCATGGGCGTGCCTTTGCAGCCACCTCCGGCGCAGCTGTCGCCGGTCGTGCACGGGTTGCCATCGTCGCAGCTCGACGGCTTGGGCTGCGCCGAGCACACGCCGCCGTTGCAGGTGCCGACCGTGCACAGGCCGTCGAATTTGCTGCAGTCCTTGGCGCTGCCCTGGCACGATCCGTTGGTGCACGCATCGTTCTCGGTGCAGGCGTTGCCGTCGTCGCAGCCGCCCAACTTGGGCGCAGTCACGCACGCTCCTTGCTGGCACACGCCCTCGGTGCACGGGCCGTTCTTGCCCGAGCAATCCATCGGCTTGCCCTTGCACAGGCCGCCCGTGCACTTGTCGGCCGTGGTGCACCCGTCGCCGTCGTCGCAGGCCAGGCCACTTTGCAGCACGAACGTCGTCTTGCTTTGCAGGGGGTTGCAGACCTTGCACGGGTTGGTGGGGTCGATGGTGCCGGCGGGCACGCACTGGCCGCCAACGGTGCAGATGCCGGACAGCGTCGTATGCGCGCACTGGCCATTGCCGTCGCACCCGTCGAAGGTGCACGGGTCGCCGTCGTCGGGGCACGGCTTGTTGGCGGCCACGTTCTCTTTGACGCACCCGGTGGCGACGTCGCAACTGTCGATGGTGCAGGGGTTCTGGTCGTCGCAATCGAGCTTGCCGCCGCCCACACACTTGCCGTCGATGCACTTGTCGCTGGCGGTGCAGGCGTCGCCGTCGTCGCAGCCGGCACCGGGCGGTACGGTGTTCTTGCACGAGCCGTCGCTGTTGCAGGTGTCGATGGTGCAGGGGTTGCCGTCGTCGCACAGACCTTCGTCGGTCTTGCCGTCGCAGTCGTCGTCCTGGCTGTTGCAGTCCTCGGGCTTGGGGGTCTTGGCAGAGCACACGACGGCGCCGTCCTTGCAGACCTCGACGCCGCCATCGCAGGTGCCGAACTCGTTGGCGTTCTTGCATTTGACCGACCCGGACAGTTCGTCGGTGGTGCCGTCGCAATTGTCGTCGATGCCGTTGCAGGTCTCGGCCTTGGGCGTCGGCGCGTCGCAGGGGCTCAGGCCAGCCGGACCGCAGGTGCGCTTGCCAGTGCAGGTGCCAAAGGCGTTCTTGGTGGTGCAGTTCGTCGACGCCTGTTCGGCGCGGGCGATGGCCGAGCACGCGCATTTCTGGGAGACCGGCGTGCACTGGTGGCCTGCCTTGCCGGTGTCGGGGTCGAGGATTTCGCTGCACCCATAGCCGTCGGGGCATTGGTTGCCCTCGGCTTTGCACGCGGCGCCGCAAAACGAACCGCCGCTGGCTGCAGGGACGCACTTGTTGGCGGTTTCGCCGTTTTCGTTGCACTGCGCCGACACGTCGCACGGCTTGCACAGGTGCAAGAAACTGGGCACGCAAATGAAGGTCGTGTCCTTGCCGCCCGGCACCTGGCTGCACTTCCAGCCGGGTTCGCAACTGGTCTGGCACTCTTTGCTGCACACCTTGCCTTCGGGCGATTGGACACAGAAGCCGCTCTGGCAGTCCTTGTTCTCGGCGCACGGCTTGCCGAAATCGCCGGGGCCGATCGCGAGATCGAGCGGCACATCCTTGATCACGCCCGCCGCGTCGAGCTTGCCGGTGTCCAACTGGCCGAGGTCGTTGAGGCCGCTGCCGACCGAGCCGCCGAAGTCGCCCACAGCGTCGGCATTGCCGGTGCTAGCGCCCGCGCCGTTGCCCGCAGCGCCGTCATCGCTGCACGTCTGGCCCGCCAGGGCCGCGAACGCCAGGGCGGCTGCTTTCCAAGCGCTTGCCTTTGGTTTCACGCGGGACCTCGCCGGACGCCTTGCAGCGCGCCGCAACCGGGCAGTTTGGCAAACGCGGGCCGGGGCGGCAATACACGGTCTGCAGGATGATCCCCCCCATTGTTCAGGCCGTTGGTTTTGATGGGCTTTCTCGTCCGGCCGCGGGGAGGACCGGCCCCCGGCGGCGCGGATGCCGGCATGGCACCTGCCTTGCGGCGCGAACTGCGCCGCGTACAATGGCCGCGGTCGCCGGGGCGCACGCGGACCGGGACCGAGGAGGCGCGTGGTCCAGGGCCGCAGGTGCAATCGCTGGGGCGCATGGGTGCTCTGCGCGGCCGCTGCGATCGGCTGCGAAAAGGCCGCGGCCGGTATTGATGCGGGCCCAGACCCGCCGGCCGACAGCCAGACCGCCGGGCCCGACGGCCAACCGGGCGACATTCCCAATACCAAGCCGACGACGCGGGTGGGCGGCGCCGATCCCGAGGGCAAGGGCTGGCTCGATTGGTCGACCGGCAAGGACACCCCGGAGATCCTCAAAGGTCCGCAGGGCGGTCAGCACATCTGGGTCAGCGCCCGCACCGCCAACCTGCACCCCAAGAAGGCGCGCATCACCGTGACGATGTTCCTGGAGACACCGACGGGCGACCAGGTGGTCAAGCCCGGCACCGTCGAGATGACCGGCACGCTCAAGTGGGAGGAAGGTTGGCTGGTCTACGCGGGCCTGCCGGCGTTCGTCAAGGAGCCGTGCGTCATCCGCGACAAGAAGGTGCGCGTCGAGTTGGCCGTCGACGACCTCTACGGCGTGCACGCCGCCGACACGGCCTGGATCACACCGGTCTGGAAGGGCTACTGCGAGGGGGACCCGTAGGCCATCCTACCAATACACGACCGGCGACACGTTGGTGCGGTTGGCGAGGTCCAGGGCCGCTTTCTCGGTGGCCTTGACCACCAAGAACTCCCAGTGGTGCGCGCCGACGGGCGCCGTCAAGTCGATGAACTCGAAGGTTTTGTCCTTTTCGGGCACCCGCACAGCCAGATGCACGGTGGTCATGACCTTGATGGCGTACCAACCGTTGCCCAGGCCGATCAACCCGTTGGGCAGCGGCAGGTACACCTCGCCCGACGACATCTGCAAGGCCGACAACGGCACCGTGCGCACCTGCGACTCCAGCAGGCCGGGGCTGTAGGCGATGACCTCTTCGAACCGCGGCAATGTGAGCGTGACGCTGTTGTAGAACGTGGCAGGGTCGGCGGCCGACACCTGGACGGTCAACCGGTACTGGTCCGGCACGCCGCGGCTCGACCATGTGAACGCGGCCTTGCGGTCGGCGGTCACGGTGACACCAAAGGGCGGATCGACCGGCTTTTCGGCGGTGTCGTCGGGCGGGCCGGCCTTGCCAAACGCCACCGTGCCCGACAACAGGTCGATCTTGGCGTGTGGCTCGCCAATGGCCGCCAGGATGTCCTCGCGCAAGGCCTCTGCGTCCTTGCCGATGGCGGCGTTGCCCTCGATGCCGAACCAGACTTCGCCCGGCCAAGGGTTGATGCCCGAACAGTCGCTGACCTGCACCCGCCACAGCTTGCGCCACAGCGCGTCGAGTTGTGCGCGCCACGCCTTGGCCTTTATCGGGTGGTCCTTGGCGATGGCGTCGAGGACGCGCTGCAGTGCGACGACCTGGGTGCGCGCCACGACGTTGCCGGTCCGCACCACGTTGTCGGCTTCGACCCCGGGCGCGAGGATGCCGGCCGAACCCATCCACTTGTGGACGCTGTTGGTCGACGGCGCCTGCCAGGTGCCATCGAGCAGCGGCGGCGCCGGCTTGGCGGCGATGCCCTTGGCCTTGAGGTGCCGCACGTAGTCGCCGATGCGCGTCAGGTACCAGCCGTCCTTCTCCAGGGCAATCAACTGGTCCTCGTATTCCTTGATGCGGGCCGGATCAGCCGCGGCTTCCGGCGCGAAATACGGGTTCAGCGGCCCATTTGGGGTCTTGGGCGCCGCGCGCAGTTCGCCGTCGTCGAAGAAGTGCCACGCGACTTGCACGCCTGCGGCAGGGTCCACACCGCCCGGGCCGACCACAAGATCGCCGCCCTCGCTGGAATACAGCGGCCACCAATTGCTGTCGTCGCCCTTGTGCTGGTACTTCCACAGGTTCTTGGGAAAGACCCCGACCTTCCAGCCGCCTTGGACCAGCAGATCCTGGCGGCCCTCGCCGGCCTGACCCTCTTGGTTGAAGACGACCGGCCCCAAGGGCAGGCACGCGTCGGCCATGATCTGCTTGGTCACATCCAGGCTGCGCTGCAAGTCCTCGCGCGGAAACGCCAGGAAGAACTGCGCCGCCCAGTGGAAGCTGATGAGCTCGACCTGGCCGTTGTCCACCAGCTTCTTGAGCAAGGCCAAGGTCTTGGGGTGGCGTTGCGCCATGACCTCGATGGCCATGCCCTGCAACTCGATGTCCACGCCCCAGGTCGGGTGGCGCTCGAATACCTCCAGGATCGGCCGCAGCGTCTGGTCGATGATGTAGTCCTGGGTCTTTTCGTCGGTCCAGCCCTGGTTGGAGGGCTTGTCGAGGAACACCAGTTTCTTGCCATCGGCCTTGGTGTATTCCAGGCCGCCGATGACGTACTCGATGTTGTAGTGGAAGAGGCCGAGCGCGAACTTGGAGCGCTTGGGATCCGCGGGCGCTTTTTCCTGGAACCACAGGAAGGGACAGCCAGGTGGGGCCGCAGTATCGCTATGGGCCGCGTCGGCCGCCGTCGTGGTCTCCGCTTGGACGTCGGGGACCGCGGCAGCGCTGTCGGCCGCGCCGGGCTTGGGGTCAGCGCCGCACGCCGCGGCCAGGGCTGGGCAGGCCAGCGCGACGAGGAGCTTTTTCATCGGATTCACCAGATCGTGCAGGTAGTTTTGGGGGCGAGCGGAGCGCCGGCCTTGCATTGGAAGGCAGCGGCAAACGCGGGCAGGTTGCGCACGGCCGCGTGGACGCGCAACCGCGGCGGGGGATGCGGGCCGCGCTGGGCCATGTCGCGCTCTGCCGCTGGGGACAACACGGCACACCAAGCCTGGGCGTGCGCCGCGAAGAACGCCCGGTCGGCGGCACCGGGGTCCACATCAGGCGCCACCCACTGCCGCAGCGCGCGATGGGCTGCGCGCAGGCCCCCGAGGTCTGCGGCCAGTTCGCCCGCCAGGACCGCAGGGTTTGGGCGCAGGCCGGGTGCGACCCCCTCGCGCGCCAACTGCTCCGTCAGGCAGGTCGCCGCAGTCGCCAGCCCGGCGGCCGTGGCCGAGGTCCACCACGGTTTGAGCGTGCCGTCGCCGTCAAAGTACCCGCCCTCGCGGTCGATGGCATGCACGGCTTCGTGGCCAAGCGCCGACCCCAACGCGCCAAAGCGCACGGCGGGAGCAGCGGTCACCGGCCACAGCGGCCCCTGCAGCGATGCCGGCGCCACCGCGACGACGTTGCGCTGCGGGTCGAAAAAGGCCCCGACCTCGGCAGACCGCCAATCGCCCGGCGCGACGGCGGCCTTAGGGCCTTGCAGGTCGAGTTCTGCGCTGAACCGCCGGCCGCGCGCGGACCACTGCGCCGCCAATACGCCCGCATTCGGGTCCACCTGCCAGGCCGGCGGCAGCAGCGGGGCCAGCGTCAGGCGCTCGACCTTGCCCAAGGCGACCGCGCGCGCCGGAGCGTCCAGCCACGGGTTCGCCGCCGTTTGCGCCGCCAGGGCCGCCCGCACCGCGCCCCACACGGCCGAGACTTCGCCATCCCATCCCGGCCCAGCCCTCTGGTCGAGCCACCCGGCCGCCACCGCGCGGCCATGGATCTGCAAGGTCGCGTCCAGGCAGCGGTCGGCGGCGACCGGCAGCGGCCTGCCACGGACCCGGCGCGCCCAACGGTCGGCGAGGTGGGCGGGGCCCGGGCCGGCCAGCGGCGCGAGCTGGCGGGCGACGGTCCACTGCACGTAGCTCGCCAAATCCAAGAGCGGCAGCGCCTGCCACGCCTCGCTCGCCGCCGCCAGCCCTTTGGGCGAAGTCGCGATGACCTGGGTCCCGCCGGGCACCTTCAGCGCGGCCAGCCAGTGGTCCCACGGCAAGGCCGGTGCGAGCGCGCGCAGCGCCGCCGCTTCGAGCGGGTGGAACATGCGCGTGGCGTCGCGCCGCTCGGTCGCCGATTTGCTGGCGGTCGCCAGGCGGGTTTCGAGGTCGATCACCGCCTGGGCCGCCTCCTGGGCACCGACGACGCCAAGCGCAGCCAGCACATCGCGAACGTGCACCAGGTAGTCCGCCCGCAACTGGCCCGCCGCGGTGTCCGTCGCCAGGTACGCCTCGCGGTCGCCGAGCCCCAACGGCGGGTCGTCGAGCCACAGCACGGTGCGGCCGCCGTCGCGCAGGTCCGGATCGACCGCCCAGCGAAAGAACGGGTGCACGCCCGCCGCCTGCAACCGCCCTACCCAGTGCCCCAGACCCGTCATGTCGGCCGGCACCGCGAAATCTGGCAGGGCCGCCGTGGTCGCTGGTTCGGCCAACCCGGCGGCACACCGGGCGTGCCATTGCGCCGCGGTCTTGAGCGGGCCGGGCTGGGCCGGCGAACGCAGGCTTTCTGCAAGCATGCGGCGGACGTCGGTGCGGAACCGCGCCTCGGCTCCGTCGAACGCCGCGAAGTGTCCGGCCTCGTCCGCGCCGACGGGTGCACCCTTCTGCCACGACCCGCACGCAAAGCGGTAGAAATCCGCGCACGGATCCGCACCTCGGTCCATCGCGCGCACGTCGACGCCGGCCGCGGCGAGGGCTGCTGTCCAGTCCGGCCGGGCGGGACCGGCGTGCGCGGCGCTGGCGCCGATGGCGCACAACAACTGCGCGCTCAACGCGACCAGGGCGGGGCCTGCGGCGGGGCAATCGTGCATCGAATCCTGCGCGGCGGGCAGGCGCCCGGCGCGCGGCAAGCATAGCGCCGCGGGGGGTTGGGTGCACCGGTGGGCTTGGGAACGCCCGGTCGCGCCCGGCGGGCGAAGCCGGTTTTGGCATTGACATTGCAGAGAGAGAGAGAGAGCGAAGATCTGGACCACGCCGCCGAGGTTGGCCGCGTGGAGGGTCCCGTGTTCGTCAAGTTGATCGAAGATCAGGAGTTCGTGTTCGACTCGCTCGCGTCGGCGACATCGATCGTGCTCAGGCAGATCCGTGCGCTCGACATTTCGCGCTTTTCCAAAGCGTCGCAGGTCGTGCGCGTGGGTGCACAAACGTTCACGAGCACCCATCCGTGAGCGTCGAAGCGGTCCCGACTTGGCCGAATCCGGCCGTGCCCCAGACGGCGTTTCAGGCGGCGGCGGCGGCAGGGTCGGTGACCCTGAGCAGTTCGGCGAGCGCGGCCGGCAAGATCTACCAGACCCAGCTTGGAATGCAGGTCGGCCCGGCCCTGGACATCCAACTGCGCGCGACGCAGGCGTCGAGCCCTAGTGCGTTCAGCGTGGCGATCTCTGTCGGCCTGCTGGTCTACGAGTAGGCCACCATGAGCACTGGCATTCGGCAATTCGGGGCCCAGAGCGAAGTCGACTGGCACACGCTGGCGGGCGGGGTTCGGGAGGTGGCGCCGACGTACTTCGGCGTTGCCGCGACTTCGGCCGCGGGCGAGCATCCCTGCAAGTCGGGTGGGGATTGTCGGTGCGGGGGGGGCGTGTCACTCTGCGATGCGCCGTCCTCGGAGCGGCACCCCCCGTTTCCGCGAAGGCTCAACAGACCAAGCGGAGACCGGATCTGCGCCCGAATTCTCGAGTACAGCGGATTCGCTGCTCGCCCGTTTGGCCCAAGTAGGGATTCGTATTCGCATTGCCGGCGATGCGGAGAGCCTCATCGTTACCCTCCATGTAGAATCACCAGACTATGTGCGTGCGGACGAAATCCTAAGTGGCGCCATTGCAGGCTTCGCGGAAATGGACATGTGGCCGAATTCTGGGCCAAGCGTCACCGTTTCCATTGACCCGGAAACGGCCACAGACCTCAACCACGCACAAGACCGTGGCGAATGGGCAAGAACTCAGGCCACGGTCGAAAGACTGCAAGTCGCCAATTGGAATCTTCCTACTATCGAGTTGCTACTGTGGACCGGCGGCGGTACGAGTTTTGCCCTTCCACCGGTGTGGTGGCTCAAGGCAGGCTTTGTTCTGGCCATCATGTACTGGCTCTTTTACGCCTGCTATGTCAAGACGTGGTTCTGCGGCAAGGTTCCCGGTTGCAAATGCCCGGAACCGGCAGATCCGGAAGATGGTTCTTGGGAGGCAGACTTCCCAAACAAGGGGCCGGGCGGTTGCGACTTCAATCCGGCCACTGGCGACCCCGGCGTCAATTCGAAAGCGCCACCAGCGCCCGCAGGTGGTGAAACATTTGAATCTGCGTGCGGCCCGAAATCAAAGTGGAAGGCTCAGCCATGCTCGAAAGTGTGTGCGTTTGACCAGGCGACTGGCGGCTACCTCCTCAAGTGGGTGCCGACTGCAGGGGGCGGGTTTGGGATCAAATGCGGCGGCTGCAAGTAGGGCAAGACGACATTGGCCTGCCGAAGCAGGGATTCGCCAGCAGCCGGCGCATCCGAATGTGTCTCCTTACGCTTGCAACGTTCAGCACCGTTGGCTGCCGCCAACAACCGAACAGGGCCCCTGGAACTCGCCGCGACCTGGCCATCGGTTTGGAGCCAACGGTTGAGTTTCACGCCGGTTCCTGGCGGTCCATTTTGTGGCCGTCGGGCGTTCTGGCCCAAGATCTAGTCGTTGCGACCGCCGCTGATGGTTCGGTCGCGTTGCTGACCAACGAACCGTCAGGCGACGGCGCGTCGATTCGTGTCCTCGCTGCCGCTCCCATGGGTGGTCCGCCTTGGCTTCAAAGGCTTGAGTTCGGTGGAGGTGGCTTGGTGGCAACGGCTGACGGGCCGATCGCTCTTTCGGATTGGCCCATGGCGGGCGACAAGAGGGCGCCGACCGCGGCGGTGGCATTCAATTGGCAAGGTGAGGTCAGATGTAGCGCGATGCGGTCAGGCAAAACCAATGATGCGCGCTGGTCTGGCGGTGTGGAGCGGCTGGGCGGCGCGTTGATCTTGGCACAGGGGCAACCTGGTGCGTGGCACGCGTTGATCGTCAACCGGGACTGTGGCACGACGATCGGGCAAAGCTGGAGTTCCGGTCCCATACTCCGCACGGTTCGGTCACTGAGCACTGTTCGGACGGCTGCGGTCTTCAGTAGCCCCGCAGAGCCCGCCGTGCTGGAGGTTGTGGACCATATTTCAGACGGCGGGGAACTCACGATCTCGCACTTCGTCGCTCATTCAGCAATTGCTTACGTAGGTGGTCTCGGCGTCCGTGGCGCCGCGATTACCTTTCCGGCATTGCTTGGCAACGGCGATGTCCTTGTCGTGCGGGTTGACGGCAATGGTGTGGCCGCGGCGTCGGTTGGCAATCAAGGACAGCTCAGTCAAGTCGCGCCCACAGCCACCGACGTCGCCGGCAATTTTTGCTTGCCCATTGCACTTGCGGGTTCACCGGGGTTCCCGGTTTCCGTCGGTTGCGTCGCCTTCCGATGTCTATCCGCTGACGGCAAGCTCCTTGGGTTCCTGCCATTGCCGCCGGTAGCAGACGTGTTCCCTGCACCGGGCTTTCGCTCGGCCGTGGGCCCGCTCCCGCTGGTAGTTGCCGTGCACAGGGAAGACGGGAGGGCGGCAGGGGCAGGTAGACTCCGCTTGTCGATTGGCCCCAGTGACGGCACTGCCGGAGCATACCGTGGCGAAGCGCCGGTAGGCGGCTGCGCTGACGCCAACACGGTCGGACTCCATTGAAACCTGAGGGGACGAGCGGATCAGCCCTGCCCCGGCGCCCCGCATTGCGGTCGAACAGGTGAAGGTCCGACCCGCCGCCACGCCGGAGGCGCTCCGCCTCGCCTTCGACGACCCCCACCCATTGACACCCCCGCGCCGCACCCCGGTCAGTGCGCCGATCGGGCAACCTTGCACCTTCGCCTCGCCCATTGCATCCTCGCGATGCGGGCGCGGAGGAGCGCCCAGCGGAATTGACCCTCGCGCGCCCATGCGCGCTCACCCCCGCGACCGGCCGCAGCCGCGGCCGGAAGTACCTCGGCCCTGTCGTGCGCCCCAAGCCGGCGCGAACTTCGGGCCTGAGGTACTCTACATGGTAAGGGCCAGGAAATGATTTACTCAATCATTTCTCGGGCCCGTTTGCTTGCTCCGTGGGTCGCCAGCTCGCGGACCAAAGGTCCGACTCGCGGCTCCGTCCTGATGTGAGAGT
>Ga0194120_10001000_pt1 | contig 52850 bp, 59 predicted proteins | sample TA2MahCa65mmetaG_FD_148642 | JGI IMG/M metagenome (GOLD analysis project Ga0194120, IMG submission 148642) | Freshwater microbial communities from Lake Tanganyika, Tanzania - TA2015019 Mahale Deep Cast 65m | ecosystem: Environmental > Aquatic > Freshwater > Lake | place: Tanzania: Lake... | reverse complement strand
CTTCTTCTATATCTACTACAGTATCAAGTCCTGTCAAACCCCCGACATCGACTTACTCTCCTCCCGATGTTAATGGAGTAACAACTGAGAATATTGATTGGGATAAACGGCTTGAAAAAATTGAAGGTAAGATGGGTTATAATCCTGGTGGAAAATACAGGGATACTAAAACTGGATTAGAATATTATATTAAGTTTCCTCAATCTGAAGAGCATCATGGTGTTGAGCAATTAGCGACGTCTTTATATCAATTAGCTTCTGTTCCTGTTGCTAATACAGAATCAATTATGCTTAATAATAAGTCAGCAATTAAAGTTTCATGGCTTCCAAACTCAGTAGTCAAATCTCCAGACGAATTAGCTGTTTCTAGCGTCGGAAAAGAAGAAATTAAAAAAGACTTCGTTATTGATGCTTGGTTAGCAAACTGGGATGTTCTTGGCGGATATAATTCCAACAATATTATTGAATCAAATGGTACTTTTTATAGAATTGATCCTGGTGGATCAATGCATTTTAAGGGGACTGGTGGTATAAAACCTTTCGGCAATGAAGTTAAAGAATTAGACTCTATGAAGGATTCGTCTTATGCTCCAATGGCTTCTAAGGTGTTCTCTTCTGTAACCAAAGAAAATTTAAAATTCGGTGCAAATAAACTTATGGGAATTACAGATAAGCACATTGAAAATGCTGTCAATAATTATGAAACTAAATTAGGTACCGCAAAGAAAAATGATTTAATTTCGATCCTTATTTCTCGAAGAAATGATATAGTTCAAAAAATACTTGGATATCAATATAATCCAGTAAGTAAAACGTACAATTATGCTCCTGCAAAAATATCGACACCTCAAAAATCAGAAGCTGTAAAAGTAGTACAGGAATTTGGCTCAACAGCAACAATTAAAGTTTTAGACAGAATTAAAGCCTCAAAAAATGATAAATACAAGTCAATACTCGAAGAAGCTTTAAAAATACAATGGACTATAACTGGCCAAGCAAAACCCGATAGAGAAAATATCTTTGATCAAATTAAAAAATTTGGATTGGCTAACTCACTTGATGTAACTGTCGTCAAAAGTTATTGTGATGGTTGGCAGGGTGGTGGTACTCCTGCCCAAGTTAGATTAAGAGCGGCATGTAATGAATTATTAGGTGTTTGGAATGATCGTTACGGAGACGAATTGTTTTACTTTACTTCAGCTAAAGCACGATCAAAGATACCTCCTGATTCATTTGAAAAACATTATAGAGAAGGAAGAGAAGCGGCTGTTAGTTTTATTCCATATATAGTAGCTTCTCAAGCTTTATTAAAAACAAAAGCTTCATCTACAAATAATCTTTTGACTGTTTGGAGAGGTGTAAGGGGGGCTTCTATAAGAAATCAAGTAATGAACTCGTATAATGCGGCGAAAGATAAAGATCCTATTGCAATGCCGCATGGTGGGGCAGCTGGATGGAGTCTTACTCGTAGTGTTGCATTAAATAATGCTATAACAGGTGTTCTTTTTCGTAAAAAAATCCCACCTGAAGATGTTTTAGTTTACTTTGGGGCTTTTACTAGTGGGTATGAGTATGAACAAGAAGTTATTATTCAAGGTCATGCAGTAAGCTATTTTACGAAAGATGAATTGGAGTTTCCAGATTAGAGGAATATTATTATGGCTGAAGTAATACCGTTAGAAGATGTACAATCATTGTTTAATTCTCAGTGGAATATTAGCAATGTAGCTAAACCACAGCTTTTGATTGTTAATAATACTAATCAAGAACTACTTGTCGAGTTTAGGAATCGTGGAGATTTGGTAATTTTTAGGCCGGATTCTCCAGCTCTAGAAGAAATTCCACTTGGAAACCATAAATATGGGAATAGATCATATAATATTTTGTCAGAAATTTATACATCGACTAATCGTCAAAAATTGTATGATTTAATGGGAGAAATTCGTCGTATTTGTCATAATCAAAGACATTCAATGACTAACTTCCAAAGAATTCTATATCGAAATTTTGTTGAAAGATCTCAAGAAGAAGACAATATATGGCATGGACAGATATCTATTGTCTTAGAAAATGTTTCAATTATTCTTGATACATAAAAATATATAATATAATAGAGTAAAGAAAAGGAAAGCGAGAGTTGAAGTATCTCGCTTTTTTGTTTTTTTAAGGAGTTTTTAAATTGGCAATTTATCGTAATGATCAAGTTGAATTTGGTTTTGCTGCAGAAGCAGGTCCTGGTGGAACCTTTGACAGGGGCACTGGTACTACAACAGAATTTGTAGCAGATTTGACTGTTGCTGCAAATCCTGGAGATAGATCAATTACAGTTGCAAATACGACCAATCTTGCTGCTGGAGATCAAATTAGGATTGGAGATCCAACCTATGTTGCAGAATATGAAGTTCGAAAAGTTGTTAATATTAATACTGCATCAAAGATTGTAACTTTTGATATTCCGTTAGCTTTTGCTCATGGTACTTCCGAGGCAACTGGTGGATCGTGTAAAGAATTAAATTCGAATGGAGTAACTTCAGGTAATTCCTATGCTACGTTTTGGCCTGGTACGTATCAGTCAATTGAAGTTCCAGATTTAGCCCCTGAAGTTACTCCACATTGGTTTTTAGGTACATCATTTAAGCGAGACTTTGCTCAGGCATATCGCGGTCGACAAAGTTTTACTGGAGGTCTTTCAAACTTTATTGTTCTTAATGGATTTCCATTTAGGTTTCCGATTGGGAAAGTGGTTACGACAAATTCAAATACTTCCAACATTGCTAACTTATCTACGACCACTGACAAAGGCGACGTAAGCATTGCGGTGAGCGCGACCACTGGTTGGTCTGTCAATGATTTTCTTCAAATCGGTAGTGGGAATAGCTTAACGACAAACGCAGAAGTTCGTCAGATTGCTGCAATTAGTGGCACAACTGTTACATTGAATTATCCATTGATGTTAACACACTCTTCTGGAACTGGAACCGTAGCTAAAGTTTCAGGCACATACGTCCATACGATATCAGAAACTACAGATTTAGATACTGTTTCTTGGAGCGTTTTGCTTCGAGATTCAGGTGAAACAACGGCAAATGATATTATTCGACGTTATGTTGGAGGACTTATTTCGAAAGCTACAATTTCTGCTGATGAAGGTGGGGTTATGACAATGAGTTGGGATTCTGTTCCATTCCTCGACATGATTCATAATCAGAGATATCAAACTAACTATGGTGTTTCTGCTGACCTTCCAAAATATGGTCAGTATCTCAGCACTCCAACCATTTCTTACCCGACTACTGAACCATACTTTTTCAGCCAGGGGGTTATAAAATTTTTTGGCACTGAATTTGCAAGAATTAGGAATTTCCGAATTAGTATAAATAATAACGAACAACCGAGATATTACATTCGTGGACAATTTGGAAGTCAAAGAGGTCCTTCAGAAATTCAAGTTCAACGTCGAGAATATAGAATGGGTTGCGTTGTAGCTCTTCCTGATTCTATCTCTGCAACAAGTTCTACTAGAACATTGTTTAAAGAACTTCTTCTTGAGGGCAACTATTCAACGTCAAGTTCAACTCTCCAAGGTTTCGCAGTTGAGTTAGATTTTACTCGTGGGACTAACGATACCATAAGTTTCTCTATTCCGAACGATGAAACTCCGACTGCCGGTCTTCCAAATACGAGCAACGAAGCAGGACAAGGTGCATTGATTCTAAGTGCAAAGCATAATATTGGTACAGAATCTCCAACTCAAGTCGATCTTGAATTACTTTTCAGAAGCTTGAAAATTGTTGTAACAGATAGTGTAGCAGTTTATCCATAAAAGATTCGAAAGGAGAATTAAATGACAAGTCAATGGGATGCGTCAAAATATTTGACGACTTCAAATGTTAAAGAAATGAAATTAAAGATTGGAAACGATGAGTTTGCAGTAAAGGTTAGAAATCTATCTTGGAGCAAAAAGAATCAGCTGGTTTCTCAGTGTATAAAGTGGGATTCTTCTGGTAATACAAGCTTCGACGGCGATTCTTATGTTAAAGAATGCCTTAAGTACATGATTGTTGAAGCTCCATGGGGACCAACAACAGAAGTATTTTTGACTCAAATTAGTTCAGAATTTGGTGCTGCACTTGAAGCCTTGGTTCCAAAAGCATTTAGTCAGAGCCAGATCAGTGTTGAAGAAATAAAAAAAGATTTCGGCGCTTCATAGGGGGGTCTACTGCCGGGATAAGCGCCTATGAATCTTTCACATTCTCAAATTGGTTGATAACTCTTGAATTGCTTGAAGCCGGAATTCCTTTTGAAACCATCGGGTCATTTGAGGAAGAAACAATTTTAGTTATTTTAGCTATTCTTCACGTTAAGCAAGAAAAGCAAGCAGAGGTAGTAAAATCTAGTGGCTAATTTTGGTAGTAGTAGTACTTTCGGTCATATAACGATCGAAGCAACAATACTTGAAGCTGCCGCTGCAGCTGGTGGTGGACCTGGTGGCGGTGGACCTGGTGGTGGACCCGGTGGCGGTGGATCGGACAACGCTGAAGCATTTAAGGATTGGCTTAAAAACGAAAAAAGTAATAGAGCCGCTGTAAAAGACATGTTGATGACTATGGGTATTGGTGGACAATCATTATTTAATATAATGACAGGTGTATCTAAGAATCTTGCGGGAATGGGTCAATCTTCGTTTAGCCTGGTAGGACTTATTACGGCTCTACTTCAGCAATCTAAATTTATTAGAGAAATACTGGGGACAGTATTCACAGTCATAGGAGCATTGGTAGACATTATTCTTGCCCCACTAATGCCAAGAATAGCAGCCCTTCTGGCGACAGCTATGCCAATCCTCATAAAAATGGCAGAATATCTTGCTACAGCCATAGACTTTTTTCTATCGATCTCGGAATTCTTGGGGAGACTTGTAGGTGGGAAGCTCATTGAGTTTATTTTTGGAGGAAATATTGAAGCCATTGGGAAGATGTGGACCGATGTAGTTAAACTTGTAGACAAAATAAGTGGTATTTTTGCTAATTTCCCAGAAATTTGGTCTAATGTTGTACAAGGGGCTAAAGATTTCTTCACAAAAACATTTCCAGAACTATTATCAAATGCTTGGTCTGCAGTTTCAGATTTCTTCACAAAAGCATTTCCAGAACTAGTATCAAAGGCCTGGTCAACTGTCGTTCAATGGGTCATAACAAATGTTTGGGAACCAATTGCTAGTATAGGTTCAAAATTATGGGATGCTATACTAACAAAAGCTGGTGAAACTTGGGATTTAATTTGGAGTTGGGCTAAAGATAAAGTTTGGGAACCAATTAAAGCCGCTGGAACCGAAATTTTTCATACTATATTAAACGTCTTTGAGATAGCGTTTACTCCACACAGGCTTGCATTCGCATTTCTTAAAGATCGAGTAGAAGAAGTTGTAGAAGGTTTTAAAATCCTTTGGTCAAAGCTCAAAGATCTTTGGGGTATAGTTGCAGATGTTTGGAATATTCTTAAAGATTTTTGGAATACGATTATGGGCATAAAGGATAGTATTGTGGAATTAGTTAGAAATATTTGGAATAACGCAAAAACTGAAGTTGTTACTTGGATAACGAGTTTATTCTCCAACCTTTTTGACGGGCTTAAACGTATTTGGCCATTCAGTATGATTATGGGTAGTGCAGAAGAGTCAAAAAATACAAAAATAGAATCAAAAAATGGGGAATCAATTGCTAGTATAGGTTCAAAATTATGGGATACTATACGAACAAAAGCTGGTGAAATTTCTGGTTCGAAGACTAATAATCAGCAAGTAGTAAATAATACATCTAATGTCACTATAAATATAGCGACTCAACCATCTACTATAAGCGAGGCTACTCAAATATCAATTAAGAACATTCCACAACAAACACCAAGATTTGGTATGAAGTAGATACAGTTAGAGAGGTATTATTATGTCAGTACTTAGCATAAAATTAGCCAGTTCTGGTGCAGATGTGACTACATATCATCTTCAAGCTGAATCTGCAACTATTGCTTACGACAGAGGGCCTTCTGCTATTCCTGTGCCAGGTGGACGTGATCCAATATTTATGGATTTTGGTTCTTTCTCGGGGACTATTTCAGTTTCTGGAATTATAGATGAAACTTCTTCATCCGACGGAGGAGTCACTATTCCTTCAAAAGAAAATCTTGAAGACAAAATTATTGACTGGTGGAACGATACCTTAGAAATAACAGTTAATGGAGATCGCTATGCTGTTAGGATTAAAAGTGCAAGATTTGAAGTTAGTGCAGCAACAGAGCATTTTTGGTCTTACAGCATGAATTTTTTGGCCGGAAAGAGAAAGTAATAATATGGCATCAATGATGACTTTTCAATATCAAGACAGTGGATTTGATATCGACAGTGCGTGGAACACAGACGAGGACACGTTTTGGATTATTGTTAATGATAAGCTTGGACTTCCAATGTCTGCTGAAATCTGCATAGCCAATGCTCTTTCTACTAAAGAAAGTACATATTCGTCTAATACTTTTCAAAGGGTTAGAATTATTGAAAATAACACGGCAAAAATATTATTTTACGGTAAGATTATATCTACTGAACCAATGCTTGATGATCAATTTGGTCAGATTCTTATAATTAGGGCTCGAGATAATTTTCATGAACTAAATAGTCGAATTAACGATAAAGACTACACCACAAGTGCGGGTTATACTTTTACTACAAGAAGTGCGTTAATCAAACAAATAGTTGCGGATCATTCTTATAGTGATGGAACAATTATAAATATTGATACAACTGATTCGACTAGATTTGCAAATTCTACTAAAACAGAAGCTTCTGGTGTGCTTAGTATTGATTATTCTAAAACGGTTCAATCAGCTTTGAGTACGATATTTCAACTTGCTCAAGAGGATCCACAGGAGAACACTGTTGTAAATAACTTTGGATATGATTATTATCTTGAACCAGTTTTTAATGGAAATATACCAACTCCAAAGATGAACTACTTTAAGCGTGCATCAAAACCAACTTATGGGCAGGGTTTAACAATTGAATATGGATTAGCTACAGATACAAATCAAGTAAAAGCAATGTTCCCAGATTATTCATTTAAGACTTCTGGAAAAGAAATTATAACAAAAGTTAGACTTGAATATGAAACTTCAAACGGAGAGCCCAAAACTAAAATTGTTCATCTTCTAGATACTTCGAATCATAATGGCACGTTCCAAGTTGGAGAATCTCTTACCGGCGCAGCGGCCGGTATACCTTCCGGCACAACAATTGAATATGTTGGAGATGGTTTTTTGATTGTTACATGGAAGTCAAACATTCTAACTACTAACCAGACGATTCAGGGGGCAACGAGTAATGCCACAGCAACTTTAGACGCTGTGCCAAGACAAACACTGGGTCAGGATAATGAAAAAGTATTAACAAAATACCACGTTACGAGTGAAACGGAAGCTCAAGCTATAGTAGCTGAAGTACTAAAAAAAGAAGGTGCTTCTATAATTCGTGGAGACTTTAGTATCGATAAGTGGCCATACTTTTATTATAATGGGGCTTATACACTTATAAGAACCGGGAATTCTATTAGAATTAAAAATTCTTATGTTTCAAGTGTTAACAATACTGATATGGTTGTTACTGAAATTAGTTACAATGAAAGTCCGGGTTCATTTGGATCCAAAATAAAAGTTGTTGGTGCATTCCAAGGACGCTCGATTCTTGTTGATCCACTGCAACATACGTTAAATATAGCACAAGAAGGTCAAGCTCAAGCTCCATCAGCAATTGGTGGAATACCAAGCAATTCCCAATTTCTTCAATTTGATTCAGTTGTTAATTTAAGAGCTCCATCTACTACTCTTACGAGCGCTATTACTAGTGGTGCAACTACAATAGCAGTAAGTTCTACTGCTGAATTTCCATCTTCTGGAACAATCTTTATTGATGCAGAAAGAATTGTATATACAGGTAAAACTGGCGTATCTTTTACTGGATGTAGTAGAGGATACAACAGCCTGACAACGGCGGCTGCTCATAGTAGTGGGGCTTCAGTTGATTCTCCAGATCAAATTATATGGAATAGTACAACAGCAAGATTTTCAGACGGTTCAACACAAACGTTAACTTCCCCCAGTACTGGAAATTCAGTCTCTCTAGCAACTAACGCTAATGATATTCATTGGATATATATAACAAAGGGTAGTTCAAATATTGGTGTTACTAATAGTTATACGTCTGCACTTGGAAGCAGTATTCATATTTTCGCAACCGCTAAATGCAATTATACGACTGGAAAAACTGATGTTGTAGTAGTAGGCATAACTGGTCCACAACTTACAGCCTCGACTATTATGACTAATCAACTTTCTGCTTTTTCTGCAGATCTTGGAAAAATAACAGCCGGAGCAATTAAACTTCCCTCAACCGCAAAAAAGTTTATTGACAACAGTGAGATTGTGCCTTCGGGAAATTTTACTGGATTTACTGGATTTACTCTTGATGGTGACCATATTGCTGGATATAATGGAGGAAATCTTCAAACTGAGTTAAGATCTTCAGACGGTAAATTTTATGGTGGTGGTGGTGCTGTTACAATATCTTCTACTGGAATCTCTATTGACAATTCAGTAAATAGTGGCTCGGAAGCCGCAAGTGGCTACTTACGATTTACTGGTGCTACATCTGTGCTTAAGCCCATTGGCAGTGATTGCGCAATTACTCGTACAGGAAACGATCTAAACATTACCGTTGGTAATAGCGCCGCAAGTCTCTATATCGTTAGAGCCCTTAGTGTCGTTGCGAAGTTTCATAGCAACGCACTGTACATTGATGGTATTTATGCCCTCAGTTCTGGCGACTTGTACTTTGGTTCTACTAGTGGTACAACCATACTACGTCTTTCTACATTCGGCGGTAACTCAGCCACCTTCACTGCATCGGCATTACCTTCAGCAGATAATACTTATAATCTTGGACAATTAGGTAATGGAGGCCTAAATAGGTATGTCTGGAAGGAGCTGTATTCTAACTCTGTTTATACAACGAATGTGTATTCAAGTCAAGCTATTTCTGACGATATCTCCATTAATCTTTCTGATACGAAGTGGTTTAATATTAAAGAGAATGAACAAACAACTCTCCGCCTCGGAGAGGGCATTGAGTTTCCCTACTATAGTACTATTCCGGTTTCCTTATATGGAATTGGTAGAGATGCTGCAGCTTTAGTAGTCCAAGTTGCTCCTGGCGCGTCTCTTAAATTTAAGTCGGGATATGGTGTTCTCGTGTCCGGCTCTTATTTGGAGTCGATGAACATATCAGGCACATCAATAACTTTAAATGGAATTAATTCATTAATCTTTCAGAACTCTTATTCCACTAGCTATCCGACCCCCTCAACATATTACATGCATATTGATTCCTCGTCTGATTTATATATTAATACTCCTACTGCTGAAAATTTTATTGTCTCTCATGGAGGTGTGATATCTTTTTACGCCCAAGGAGGTGGGTTCTATTCTCGAGTTCCATATCAAGCAGATACTGATCATTATACGCCTAGCGGTTCATCGTGGTATATCCTGAGAGATAGTGGGGTCTCGTCTGGAGACATGGTTTTTAACGTTGCTAATAGCAAACTCCACCGTTTCCGAGTCAATGGACAAACTATTGCTACTCTTAATAGTAGTATTCTTGATCTTGGTACTTGGGGTACAAAACTACGTCCTGGTACCACGAATGCTCCAGAAATAGACGGTGGTGGTGATGTCTTTGTTCGACCATCCGGTTGGTGGTCAATTGACATTTCAGGAGCTACCAGGAAAGTCCCGTATTGGGATTAGTAAGAAATTTCGGAGGAAATTATATGAAACCAATTGAAATAATTAATTCTCGTATTGTTCCCGGCAATTTTGGGGCTATAACACTATGGCCATTTATCTTCTATAAAAATGAATATTACAAAAATGATAAATGTATTAAAATTCATGAACACTTTCATTGGTATGAAGCTCTTCGATGGGGAGTTATACCGTGGTATGTTACTTATCTGATTTTAAAGATTTTTAAAAAATATAATGAACATCCTTTTGAAAAAAGAGCTTATAAGGCTGAACAAGACTGTAGAAAAGAATTACTAAATGAGAAGATCAAGATTCCAAGCAAGAAAACTCAAAGAAAAGATCGTAAAGTCAAAAATTGAATTCCCATGGTTTTCTTCAAGAAGGTTAGGACATTTATTTGGAGTCGATCATACTTGGGTTCTTAAGGTTCTTAAAGACTCCGGAGTTTCAACTCGTTTAGCACCATTACCAAGAAAGATTAGAAAGAAAAAGAAGAAAATCGTATTCTGTAAATACTGTAAATCTCATCTTCCACAAGATCGAATAAAGTTTCAACGTTATTGTGATGATAAATGTAAAGATTTAGCTTTGTTTGTCTTTTTTACATGCCCAATCTGCTCCAAAATTTTTAAGAAGAAGACCACTAGGGTTAAAGTTTTTAAGAAAAGGGGATATAATAATTTCTTTTGTGGGCGTCCGTGTTACTTCGAAGCTTTGAGAAGAAAACTTATTGTAGCTAACCGTCAGAAAGAAAAGAAATTGATTTACAAGAAACTGTTTACTGATTTTCAAGAAAGATGATATAATCAATAAGACTGGCTTTCTATACAATAAGAAATGTTATTGCCGCCGTAACTCAGTGGTAGAGTAGCTCATTTGTAATGAGCAGGTCACTGGTTCAAATCCAGTCGGTGGCTCCAATATACATATCATGAAATGATAGATAGACAACTTTAATATGAAAGGAATTTATGAAATCTTTTTTGACTGCGACTCTTAATGATGGCTGTGTTTGCCTCTTTGTTGATCCATTTAGTGGGGTCGGTTGGAAGTTGATTCCGACTGGCGAATTTAAAATTATTTGTCCTCACGGTCTTAATTTTATTATCTCAAATGTGAAAAAAGATTTATCCAACGTTAATGTTGAAAAGTTAGATGAAGTTAAAAATTATATTAATATGAAATTAGAATCGAACACGACTATGACTGAAAAGCAAATATATGAGAATTTACTATCAGTTATTTTAAGCATAGAGGAGGCAATAAAAGGTGGTGTCTCAAGAAACCATGAAGCTACTTCTACAGTCAGTCCGTGATTCAGTTACTGACGATATTTATTTATGGATATTGAAAGACTTTAAAAGAAAACTTCCAGAAAATGAAGCCCTGTCTTTGACAGAATTCTTGAAAAAAGAAATCAAAGATATAAGTAAACAAATAGGTGAAGATAAACCAAGACGTAAACATAAACAAGAAGAAGAAAACGAGGCGAATGACGAATAAAGTTTGGCCAAATCGAATTCTCATAAATGCAATGAGAGAGTCTGATTTTAAACTTGGTCAAGATCAATTTATTCCTTATTGTTACAAGTGTAAGCATAATCATGTTTTTAAAGACGTTATGGAAGACAGAAAATGTGAGCATCCATTTTGCCTCTGTACTCAACGTCCTTGGAGCAAAAAAGAGTATGATCAAGTTCCGCATGATCCAAATTGCAAATGCAATAATCTTGGATTGAAAAAAGTCAGGAAGGCACATCAAAAAAGTTGTCCATTATATATAGAACAAAAACCTAAATACTGTGGTTGTGTTCTTATTTTTGGTTCTCAGAGAATACAATGTCTAAAGAAAACTTCTCATCGTTGGGATCATTCTTGGCACATAGAAAAAACAGGTGTTACGATATATTGGACTGGTCCAGATCATAAGTTAGCAAAGAGAAGAGGAGAATCTTTAGAAAAGAAAGTGGATGTTAATTAATAGAAAGTTTGATATAATGCATTAATGCACCCGTAGCTCGAAGGCAGAGCAGCTGACTTTTAATCAGCAAGGTGCGGGTTCGACTCCCGTCGGGTGTACCAATAAAATTATTGGAAGGTTACCTGGATTGAATTGACAATCATTGCGGATGGCGAGCATCGCGAGTTCCCAGACATGAGATAAACCGGTATAATTCACCCAATTATTTTAATAGTTGGGTCCGGTTAAATGGTAACAAGAAGGGCGTGGGGTTCACCCTTCATTTATAGATATCGAGGGACTATCGATACGGGTAGTCTGGTAAGAGATTTGAGGGGGTGAAACTCCCCAAATGGAGCAGAGTGGGGAATCCTGCCTCGATACACTTATAAAGAAAAGGATTTAAAATGACTACTAATATACCACCACAAAAATCACAAAGACCGAAAAGACCACAAAAATCACAAAGACCGAAAAGACCACAAAAACCGCAAGAACCACAAAAATTGCAAAAACCGCAAGAACCACAAAAACAATATAAATTCTGTCGAAAAATTTCTGAAATTACTTGGAGTATTTTATTGTGCGGTACTCCACTTGGTCTTTGTTTTTACTTTATAGCTAACAAGCTATCTTTTATTCCTCAAATTAATATGGCAAGATCAATTATGTTATGGTGGTTTATTTTACTATCTATACAGATTGTCAGAATTACTTTTAATTTAACAGAAAAGAAAAATTAATCTTTTAAAGAGATCGGATCTCGATTAACCACAAATAAATCAAGGAGAGATTATTTTGAGATTATTTATAGATATAGAAACTCTAGTTCTTTGGGACGGGGAAACTAAATATGATTTAAATCAACCACTAATTGAAGCAATTAAGCAGTCTTTACGTGTAGAGGCTGAAGCTTTAATTCTCTGGTCTGATAAAGGTAAAAATTATTCTAGGGGATGGGGTAGAACTATTTTCCCAGATATCGGACATGTTCCGGCTGATAAACAAAACTTCTTAAATTTTGCTATTAAAGACGATATAGTGGTTGACAATAAAGAAATTAAGCTAAACGGAGTTAAATCCTTAACTCCAGATAAATTTATAAAACATGTCGAATTACTTAATTCTGAGGCTTCTCTCAAGAATAAGAAGAAAGATGATGAGGTCGTTCTAACAAACGAATAGTTTATAATATAATTGAATGTGCACGCGTGATGTAGTGGCAACATATCTGTTTTCCAAGCAGAGTTCAGGAGTTCAAATCTCCTCGCGTGCTCCATAGTCTTAAATTTATGGTTTTAAGAGCTTAATACCCTCGTAGCTCAATAGAATAGAGCGAATGGATTTGAACCATAAGGTTGGAGGTCTGAATCCTCCCGGGGGTACAATATGTGGCATGTATCAACCCCCTGTATCGATCTTGTCTTCTAAGCAAGTAATCGTAATTGGATATGCGGGTTCAAATCCCGTCAGGGGGTCCATAAAATGATTGGGAGATAATGAAAGAAAAAGATTACGTACAAGCAATTCAGTTCGTTTTAGAAAAGCATCGTGGCCAAAAGAGAATTGGTGGTAGACCCTATATTGTTCACCCGTTAGCTGTTGGTCTTCTTGTATCGTCATTGACTGATGATTATTACACGATTTCAGCAGCATTTCTTCATGATGTCCTTGAGGATACGAATACTACTGAAGATGAAATTAAAAACATTTTTGGCAACACAGTTTTAACCTTTGTTAAGGAAGTAACGAATATGCCAAAGATTGAAGTAGACGATGGTAGAGTAGAATATTACATTAAGAAGATGTCTTTTATGTCTCCTGAAGCTCTTCTTATTAAGCTTGCTGATCGCCTTAATAATGTTTCTGATCTAAACCGGGCTTATGAGCCGTTTAAATCTAATTACTCGGCTGAAACTATAGCAATTCTTAATGGTATTTCTTCAATTGAAATGGAGCAAGTTCATCGTCACTTAATCGATAAAATTTTTGATCAAGTAAGAAAAGCTAAATAAATATTAGTAAAGTTAAGTTATATTTAGCATTTTTAGAAAGGAGGTAGTCAAATCTATGCATAAGATCTTAGCCACTTTAATGGAGTTATTTAGCCCGACGACGTTACGAAGCTTATTGACATTAGTTGGATTTTTCTCTCTGTCAGCAGCTTACATATACGGCGTGTTTTTCGTTACAGATACAGCCCCACGAACTGAAGTTTACATCCCTTTAGTTGCAATGATGGTAGGATACTGGTTTGCTGAACGTAAGAACGGAGGTGGGAACGGACAAGATAAAGGTGACGGATCTAGCCAGTAATTTTCTTTGATGTTATATTGTAAACTGGAATATAATGAAAATAGTGATGATGTTTATATAATTGTAAGTTAATGATTGGTTCAAGGGCCTCTAGCTCAACGGTGTGAGAGCAGGATTCTTATAAAATCAAGACGAAAGTTCAACTCTTTCGGGGCCTACCAAAAAATCGAGGTTTTAATATGGGATGCAAATGCAGTAATTGTAAATGTGGAAAGAAAGACTAGTTAAGTCTTATCTTATTCACTAAGCAGCTATTAGAAGTTCGAATCTTTTTGTAGATTCCAGTGGAGGTGTGCTGGAATAGGAATACAGGGTGGTCTTAAAAACCACTGCCGAAAGGCGTGAGAGTTCGATCCTCTCCATCTCTACCATTATGTTTGAAAGGCAATATAATATATTAATGATTAAGACATGCTTTATATGTTCTCAACTTATTTGTGAAACTGATCAAATTTGTGTTTCATGTCTTAAAAAGTTTAAATATATATTTAAGAGAGCCCCGACGAATGATGAAATAATGAAAGCTATTCTTAAGATCAAACAAACAGCCCCATCTTGGTAATAATCAAGATAGGGCTGTTTTAGTTAATAAGAGATTAAAGGTGTCTTCAATTAAAGAGAAATTTGTACTTAACAATCGTAAACGTTGGTGTCAAATTTTTGTTTCAAAGTCATTTGGGTTAGATGTTCTTATTTGTCAAAAATGTCTCAAGCCAACTACATTTGTTCCCGATAAGTATTTTCCAGCTAAATGTCCAGTTTGTAGAACACAATTTTTAAAGGAGGTATAATATCAAAGAATTCAAGATAAACAATCAGGTTAAAGGTTCCGAGGTTAAAATCGTAACTCCAATTGGATTATCTAAGCTAAAAATTTCAGATGCTTTGCAGTCAGCACATAGTCAAGGATTAGATCTAGTTGAAGTTTCCGTCGACAAAGATGGAATTGCAATATGCAAGTTTTTAGATTACGGCAAGATTAAGTATGAAGCTACTAAGAAAGAAAAAGAAATAAAAAAGAAGTTGAATATCCCAAAGAAAAAAGAAGTTCAGCTTTCTCCAACAATTGCTGCCTATGACCTTCAACATAAGATTCGTTTAATTGAAAAGTTTCTTAAAGACGGAAATATTGTCAGACTTGTTGTTAAGTTTAAAGGTCGAGAAAAAACTCATTTAGATCTTGGTTTAAGTATTCTTAAGAAAACAGTAGAGCAAGTTTCTTCTATTTCTAAAATTGATGAGAAACCAAAGCGTGAAATGAACACTATTTTTATGGTGTTATCACCAAAGTGACAACTTATTTATTAGAGTATAACCATTGAGGTAGGGGGATGTACAACCTTTATTTTTTATGATATAATATAAACGATATTGAATTAAAAGTTATTTGAATGCGGTTTTGGGGTCATCGTCTAACGGCAGGACGGGAGTCTTTCAAGCTCCGAATGTGGGGTTCGAATCCCCCTGACCCTACCAGATTTATTACGGCGGTTTAGCTACAAACTAAGAAAGACAACTAGGATAGGGCACCATTACGTAGCTGTTAAGGTGGATGTAATGAAACATCAATCTATCCGAAAAAAATACCCTGTGTCACCCCAGTCGGTGTTGAACGACAGTTTTTGGGAAAAAATTCTGGGGTCGCCGTAACATAATATAAAATGGTATAGAAAGAGGTAGCTTATTATAATTTAGAAATTTTAGCTAGTCCAATTCTCCGGTCGTCCAAAGGTAGGACATAGGTCTTTGAAACCTAGAACGTTGGTTCGAATCCAACCTGGAGAGCCAATAAATTTTATAGAAGAAGTTAATGAGTAATTTGGTTAAGCTGGAAAGTATTAAAAATGCGAGAAGATAGGAAATCTAGAAAGATTTAGAGGAAATATTCCCGAGTAGCTCAGTAGGTAGCAGCAGCTGACTGTTAATCAGCGGGTCGCAGGTTCGAGTCCTGCCTCGGGAGCCAAATACATATGACACTTGGTTTTATGGCACATTGTCAATACTGCAACGAAATTTGGTTTAATGATAATAACCAGATTTTTGTTTGTTTAAAATGTGGTTCATCACTCATTCAAATAAGTGAAGTCAAAGATGAGTTTTCATATTTATATGGATAACTCAGTTGGCATTAAAAGATATAATAGAATATATGGAAGTGGTCTACGATAAAATAGATTATGGGGCGGAGTGGTTTCGATCAAGATCATGCAGCAATTAATGCAAGTCGAGCATGCCAAGATATCTCGTTAATCTAATTGGTAAACAAGTAACTGGCAACGAACCAGTCTTCTCTCTTCCTTAAAAAAGGGACTCCCTTAAAGTATTTATTGTTTTAGCTGATTGGGAGACAAATAAAACAAGATTAAGACCTAGTGTTTAATTAGATTCTGATATCTTTAAATCAGAAAAACTTGTGAAGAATTAATTGAAGCTAATTTTGAGACGGGGAGTTCGACTCTCCCCCCGCTCCACCAAAGCAGGACTTCTATGCTTGAATTTAAAATTAGGGTTTCAAAAAAGGAAACGATGGATGGTTATTCGTGGCTTTATGTATTAGAAAGAGCAAAATATTTATATGGATTAGATAGTTCAGACATTGTTGAAATCTCTGAAGACATAAAATTATCTTCAAAAGATGAAACAGTTTATATCTTATCAGTTTTACAATCTTCAGTATTTGAAGATAGATACAGGAGAGTAATATGGGGAAAAGAAAAACAACCTCGGAATCAACAATGTCTTCTCCTGTAGTTAATTTTCTTTTAGAGGAATCGTATTCCTAGAAAATAGATGATTATGACACAAATTAATAAAAACAGTGAAATTGAATCTGTTATAAATTCTTCTGAATTCGTAATTCTTTATTTTTGGGCAAATTGGTGTGGTCCATGCAAAACATTTTTTCCAATTTTAAGCAAAATTGTTTCTGAAAATCCCAAAATTTTTCTTAAAAAGATAAATGTAGACGAAGAAGGTGAACTTTTATCACGCTTTAACATTAGAAGCATCCCAACCTTGATTCTCTTTAAAAATCAAGTTCATGTAGATACTATTGTTGGGGCTGGATCAGAAGCAAAAATAAGAGAAGACCTACTCAAGTATATATGATATAATGGTTAAAGAAAATACATTATATCGATATTGTTATAAACTTCTAGATAGGAAAGAAGTTAAAGAACTATTCAAAGAAAAACCATGGATTCTAACTTTTTTAAAACCAACTATAGAAATTGCTAAGGGTAGAACATATAGAATTTCTGGGGCTATGGCTTTTGATCAAGGCAACAAAATAAAGATTGCCGAATGGATTTTGTCAGATCTAATTGAATCTAGGCGGATGATTAGGCATGAATTGGCACATATTTTGCATTTCCGTTTAAAAAGAACTGGGCATGGACATGGAGAAGAATATCTTCGAATATTAGAAGCTGTATCAGGCAAAAAATTTGAACAAGACTTAGGATGGTCTTTGACTAAAAAAGTTTTAAATGCTAGAAAACAGTTGGGCATAATTAAAGAAGGAGTTGAGAATGAATCTTTCAGAACAAGAGATTCTAGAAAAGTGGGAACCGAAAGTGCATTCAATGCTTCGGTCAACATCAATTAGAGGATATGACTATGAAGATATTGCACAAGAACTAAGACTTTCAATTTTAAGGGCTTACAAGAAATATGATCCAACAAGAGGACAAGCTGAATTTGGTACATATCTTCATGTGGCAATGCTTAATGTCATTCGTGGATTGATTAATCGGTCAAAAAAGACTCCAGTAATCTTGTCCCTAGATAAAACTTATACAGATGGCCCAGATAATGAGTATAGTAAAAAAATGGCAGATATAATTGAAGATCCATCTCAAGAAAATGAATTTGATATAATTATGTTGAAAGATCTAGAAAAAACTCTTAACTTTACAGATGACGAGAAACTTTTTATCAAAATGAGAATTGAAGGATATCGTCTTGACGAAATAACTTCAAAAATGACTTCAAAAAAATCAGCAGCAAAAGTTAGAGAGTCTATAAGAAATAAAATTGAAAGCTATAATAGATGAAACTATATGAATTAGCCGCTCAATATGAAGCAATTCTTGATATTGTATCTGAATCTGAAGCCTCTAATTTAGAGGATAAGTTAGATGAGATTGGAGATGCAATTGAATTTAAAGCAGAAAGCATTGCTCTCATAATTAGAGATCTTGAAGCTAGAAAAACGATATTTAAACAAGAAATTGATAGATTAGAAGCTAAACAAAAACGAGCTGAAAAATCTATTGATAGATTAGAATTGTATCTTCTTGATAATCTTATTGCAGTTGGAATGAATAAGATAACTGGAAGGAGGGTTAATATAACAGTAGCAAATTCTAATCCGTCTTGCAAGGTACTAGACGAAGAACAGGTTCCATCTGTATATAAGACGGCAACCATCGAACTTCCATTAGTAGACGTTACTGATGAATTGAAATCTAAAGCATTAAAAATAACATCAAATATTAATAAGAGAGAAGTACTTGATCTTTTAAAAGAGGATTTTGAAGTAACAGGTACGACTCTAGAAAGAAAAAAGAGGTTAATTATAACGTGAGTGGTTTCATAGAGAATCCAATATCTACAAAAATAGAACATGATCTTTTAGAGCAAAGAAAGATATACGTCTCAGATGAAATAACAACCTACGACGCAGCTAACTTCAATTCTTCAATTAATTGGTTAGTCAGTAAGTCTAAGCGTGACCCGATAACGGTTTATATTACAAGTCAGGGTGGTTCAGTTCTTCCTCTATTCGGTATGTACGATTATCTTCTTTTGGCGAGAAAAGAAGGAGTATCTGTTACGACTGTTGCAGTCGGATATGCAGCTTCGGCTGCTTCAGTATTGCTTCAGGCCGGAGATAAAAGACTTGCTACGAAACATACTAGAATACTTTTGCATGAAGTTTCTCAATATTATTTTGGAAATGAAAAGGTTTCTGATGCCGAAGAAAATACTAAGGAAATGTTACGGGTTAACAATATTTTACTAGAGATTATCTCCGAGCGGTCTGGTCAACCAATCGATGAGTTGAAGAAGTTTATTCATAAACGAGACGCTTGGTTTGATGCTGAAGAAGCTTTGGCTTTTGGCTTAATTGACGAAATTATTCAATGATTAAAGTAAATTATAAAAAGCCTTTTTTTACTTTGTCGTTTGGCTATGAATGTGGTAACGCTGAATTTAAAGACCATCTTCAAGAAGTGCGTAATTTACCAGTTCGTAAATGGAATAAAAAGGACAAGGTTTGGGAAGTTCCACAATTATCTGTTAAAACTCTTGAACCATTATCTAGTTTATCTTGGAGTCCTGAAGCCCAAGAAGCTGCAATTAAGATACAAAAATTATTATTAGATCTGGTTAATCTGAAGTTATCAAAAGGGGCTCAACATCCACTTTTGAGACCATATCAAGTTGTGGGGGCTGAATTTCTCGTAAAAGCTAAAAAAGCTTTACTTGCTGACGATATGGGGCTTGGAAAAACGATTCAATCTATCGAAGCAATTTGCCGTCTTAACGGAAAATATAATTTAATTCTTTGTCCAGCTTCTGTTAAATGGAAGTGGCAAGACGAATTTATGAAACATTTTGGACTGCAAGCATGTGTTGTATCTGGTACCAAAGAAGATCGTCGAGCAATATGGGAAAGTCTTCCTTCTCCTTATATAATCTGCAATTATGATCTTTTAATCAAAGATTGGGATATTATTCCTAAAGAATGGTCTTCAATAATTGCTGATGAAGCAGTTTATCTTAAGAATCCAAAAGCACAAAGAACAAAGTTAGCTAGAAAACTTAAGAGTGAAGCTAGAATTGCTTTGTCTGGTATTTATATAGAAACTAATTTAATGGAATTTCAAGCTATTATGGAATGGATTAGACCGGAGATTATTCCGTCAGCCTTTCAATTTAAATACAGATATTGTGAGATAGATGAGTTTACCAAGAAAATTATTGGGACAACTGATAAACTTCCGGAATTGCATCTTTTGACAAGCCCTTTTATATTAAGGAGAGAAAAGACAGATAAGAATATAGTCTCAGATTTACCAGAAAAAATGCCACCAGATGATATACCAATAGAAATGACAGACTCCGAAATAAAAATGTACTCATCTTTGTCGAAAAAGTTTAAGGAATGGATTCAAGAATCTGCTTCCGGAGGATTTTCATCTGCTGCAATTTGGGATGGTACAGTAAACTGTAGGCAGTTCACAGAATTTCCAGACATTGTCGACCCGTCTTGGAAAGATACTCCTTCGAAATTAACTTGGTTATCTGAACTTTATGATCAAACAAATAAAGTAGTAGTTTTTACTTTTTTTAGAGAAAGTGCGAATAGACTAATACAATACTTCAAGACACCATTTTATATAACTGGAGAAGTTGATGCTAATGATAGATTTGATATTTCAAAAAAGTTTAATGCTGCTTCCAAAGCAATTCTTATCTCTACTGATGCCGGAAAATTCGGTTTGGATTTGGTCGGGGCTGATACAATTGTTCATTATGGGTTTGTACATAATCCAGCTACAATGATACAGAGAGAAGATCGTTTACATCGAATTGGCCAGAAAAATCCAGTTTTTGTTTATAGACCATTTTTAAAGAATACAATAGATGAAGGTATCATGAAAGTATTTCTTCGAAGGCAAAAAGCTATAAAAGATTTCTTGAGCGGGTCTGATACAATGAGTATTGTTAAACTTTCCGTCGAAGATTATCATTTAATGATAGAAGGGCAGGACATGATTGGTACGTCGGAAGCTAGCTAAACAAATAGAAGAGTATACATCAAAAGATTTACATAGATTTTGGGAAGAAAAATTTAAGGTTAAACATAAATCTGATTATTTTGTTAGATCATTTATTGGTAAAGAATTAAGTTCCCTTAAAAGTCTTTTAGATAACTACGATGTTTTTACAATTATGTTGGCAATGATTGTAGCTATCGAAGAAGGTAGTAAAGATATATGTTTTTTTGCCAAAGACTTTAAAAGATTTGCTCCAAACTCCAGTCATCCAGATATTGATTTCTTTGTTAAAGAATATGGCTCTGAAAAGCAAAGGCAACTTTTAATGGAACTCAGATTAGAAGATTCTAAATGGTTTCCAACTTCTAATGATTTAATTCAGAAAAGATCTCTTGAAGAAATATTACGAAATTGGTATAGGGGTATTGTAGATGAAACAAATTCAACAAGAAAACTTAAAAGCGAGGAAAGCACCACTCAATAAATTTAGAGTAGTCTTTAGAGATAAAGAATCTAATTTATTTATTCTCGACGATTATACGACGTTCGTTGACGCCAAGAGGTCTGTTGACAATATGGCTTCAACAGTTTTAACGGCGACAATTCATAATTCTGATGGTAAAGTTTTATATCTTCGGAATGACTCTATATGAATTTAACTTATAACTTTGTAGAATCTGGTATAATTTTTTCTATAACTGGAGCTTTAGATTTAGAGAAGATAAAGTTCTCTTCTAAAGATTTTTCAAAACAGAGTGAAGCTTTTAATTTTGTTTCAGATTATATTGATCAATTTAAATCTTCTCCGAAAAAAGAAGTTTTACTTGAGAAATTCCCAGACTTAGAAGTAAGTTCTGCTGGAAACAATCTTGATTTTTTATTGAATGAATTTGAGAAGCAGGTCATTTTTAGAAAAACAAAGGCCGTAATCCAAGATCTTCAAGAAGACTTGAAAGTAAATCCTAAACTAACTTTACCCAAATTAATTTCACACTTGGATGATATTGGGATAAAATATGACAAAGAAGTAGTAGTTTATGATGAAGGTACTCTGTCTAGATTTGAAGATTATGAGAAGAGGAAGGAGCTACGTAAAGTAGGTTTAGGAATTATTGGAATTCCAACTCCACTCAAAACAATAAATAGATCAGGAGTTGGTTGGTTGCCGGGGCAGGTTACTTCAGTTTTTGCTAGACCGACAGTTGGTAAAACGTGGTTTTCAATAAAGACTGCAATGGTTGCTATGAAATATTCGAGAAGAGTTTTGTTTATTTCAACAGAAATGCCTGCTGATCAAATCAATATGCGAGCAGACATTGTTTATGGTCATATGCTTGGATATAAGTTTTCTCATAAGAAACTTAAGCGGGGAGATCTAACTCAAGAAGAAGAAAATCAGTATAAGAAGTTTCTTTCTGAGTCTTCAACTAAGCGTTTATTCGTATGCGATCATGTCGATGAAGATTCATTGTCTATACCGGTCATTTCTAAATTAGTTAAAAAGCATTATCCGGACCTTTTGATTATTGATGGTATGTATTTAATATCTGGTGATAAATCAGTTCGAGAAGGATGGAGACAAGACCACAAGATTTTCCAGGAAATAAAGAATCTTTGTCTTGGAAGAAATATTTCGGCATTCGTTTCAACACAGGCTACACGTGATGCCGGAAATGACTTGTTTACTCCCCCTACAGCAATTCAAGTTGCAAACGGTGATGCTCTTATTAGGGCTTCTGATGTAGCATTTTCAATGTGTATTAGAGATGAAACGACTTCAGATAGATTAGTTCAATTTCAGAAATGGAGAGACGATGAGCTTCCCGCTCAGTACGCCGTTCTTAAATGGGATGTGGATTGTGGAGATATTGAAGAGCTTGATGTTAAAGTTGGTGTTCAACAGAAAAAGAAATCTATAGATAATAAGGAAGAAGATTTGTTCTAAATGATTGAAGTATATACAGATGGATCGGCTCTCGGAAATCCTGGGGGAATTGGTGGGTGGGGAGCCGTTATTTTAGCCTACGGAAGTGTAATTCGTACTGTGTCTGGAGGAGAATTAACAACTACTAATAATCGAATGGAATTATTGGCAGTTATTGGTGCTTTAAGAGTATGTCCAGTTTCAAGTTCAGGAATTATAGTTTATTCGGATAGTCAGTATATAGTTAATACTGTCAGTAAAAATTGGAGTCGACTAAAAAATAAAGATCTTTGGGATCAACTAGATTTTTATCTTGACTTGTTCAAAGTTTCTTTCGTCTGGGTTAAAGGACATAATGGAAACAAATTTAATGAAGTTGCAAATTTATTGGCAAAAAATGCATCTACTAAAATGAAGGAATTTGTGACTAAAAATAAAAAGGATCGGAGGGCAGAGCGGCGTGAGAGACGTAGAAGTAGACTGGAAGGCAGTCTTAAGCTCACTGGGGTTAAGAACGGACAAGCGGGAACTATCGATACTGTGTCCCCTTCATAATGATTCTTCTCCTTCTGCTACAATAAACGTAGATAAAGGTCTTTTTCATTGTTTTGCTGGTTGCAGATCTGGTTCAATTAGAATCTTTCTGAAAGCTTATCTTGGATATGGGCAGCTTGAATTAGATTTATTCTTACGTAGTTTTAAATTAAAAGAAGAAACATCGATTTGGAAAGAAGACTTATTCTTAAAAGAAGAAGTTGATGATTTTCAACAACCAGAAATTATTTTTCCATTTAAACAAGATGTGGTTCCAAGTTGGATTTTTAAGAGAGGATTTAATAAAGCAACTCTTAGAAAATGGGGTTGCGGAATGAGCGACGACAATGCTCTAGCAGTACCAATAAAAGATGATAATGGACGCTTAGTTGGTTGGGTTACTAGATCAGATCCTGCAAAAGGTAAAATATACCTATATTCAAGTGGTCTTAAGACTTCAAAAGTCTTGTTTGGCTCATATAATATTAAGAGTGAACAAAAATTTGTCTGCTTGACTGAAGGAACCCTCGATACTATGTGGCTTGATCAGAACGGCATTCCATCTGTTGCTTTGCTTGGACTCAATCTTTCAAAGCATCAAGAGCAACTTATTTCTAGACTTCCAACATCTGAAATAGTTCTTTGCCTCGATAATGACGATGCAGGTAAAGTAGCTGCAAAAAATATTTCAGTCAGACTTTCAAATTATTTTCCGATTAGTTTTATAGAATTACCAAAGAGTGTTAAAGACGTTCAAGACGTTAGAGAATCAAAGGAAATAATCAATATAGTTAGTCGAAGGACTACAATACTAATGGAGGATTAACATGGGAATTTCGTCAATTAATCAAACAAGGGAACAAAATAAAGTTAATAGAGAATCATTCAATGATGGTCCTAAAAATCTTTGGCTTAAGGATAAGGATCAAGCTTATGTATCTATACTTGCCACTGGAAAAGAAGGAGACGATCTTCTAGGTGCGGTGTATATACACGGATTAGAGAAAGTTGCATCTTCTGGAAAGAAGTATTTTATAGATATTCTTTGCAAGAATAAGCACGAAGGAACTTCTTGTGAATTTTGCGACAATGGCAACAGACCAAAGCATAAATTTGGATTTTGGGCATACGTACACTATATCGATCATTCAAATCAGAATAAAGAAAATTCTTGGACCGCTGAGAAGACGGCTGGTGGCCAAACTATTTATCGAGAAAAAGTCGAAGACATTATGATGTTTAGTCAGGGATTTGGACAGAAGGATTATCTTTGGAATTTCTTAGTAGATATTTTCCAGGAGATGGGTTCTTTGGATAAGAAAGTTGTGCGAATCAAGAGAACTGGAGTTGGACAGACAGACACACTATATCAGATTTTGACTCAATCATCAGATTCCGTCTTGCCAAATAATATTATTGAAAAGAAAAAGACTTTGCCGACTGTTATTGACTTTTTCAAGAATCAAGCTGAGACAAAACTTTCAAAACAGACAGTAGTTCCAGTTTCATTGTCGTCAGACGACGATAATGAGATTTTTGGAGGAATGTCTTCTTCTAGCGGTGATGACGAAGCAGAAAGTAAGCTATTCTAAATGCGTCCGGACTGGGACTCTTATTTTCTTAACATTGCTGATACTGCATCTGACAGATCGACTTGCAAAAGAAGGTCTGTCGGATGCGTGATTGTAGATGCAAAGAATCATATTGCTAGCATAGGTTATAATGGAGTTCCTCGAGGGTTTAGTCATTGTATTGACGCTCCTTGTGGTGGAGAAAATTATCCATCAGGAGAGGGATTGGAAGATTGCATCGCTGTTCATGCTGAACTAAATGCTTTCTTGCAACTAGCCGGTCGTTCTTACAAAGAACCATTGACCCTGTATACTCAATGTACCCCATGCATTCATTGCACAAAGGTAATTTGCAATTCTGACATCAAACGAGTTGTTGTCCGCGTGTGGTACGCACACCGCTCTGTAGAATCATTGTTTCAGCAAGCTGGAATTGAATTGGTGGTTAAAGATGTTTCAAGTTAAAACTTCTACAATGGACGAGGGCTACGCAAAGATCATTGATCACCTACTGACTGACTCGAAGTTTTCTTCAGTGGTTGATATCGAGAGAAAATCAGAGCGTATGAGAGAAGATTTTGGGGTTTTTGTTCTTAAGAATCCCCGGACTAGAATCGTTATAAACAAGTCAAGAAAACTTTCTCCCTATTTTTTGGCGGCAGAAGCATTATGGATTATCACGCAGGACAGTAGCGTTGATCTTATTGCTCCGCTAAATAAGCGCATGGCTACATTTAGCGATGATGGGAAAACTCTCTTTGGGGCATATGGACCTAGAATTGGGAATCAGCTGTTTGTTGCTAGAGAAATCCTTCGAAAGAATCTATTTTCTAGAAATGCTGTCATCAATATAGGTAGAGAAACTGATTTAGTTGCAAACACAAAGGATTTTCCCTGTAACCAGGTTCTGCAGTTCACTGTTCGCAAGGTGGGGGAGCATTCGCTACCGGTTCTTGATTTGTCTGTATTTATTAGATCTCAAGATATGCTATGGGGTTTCCCATACGATATTTTTCACTGGACGCTATTTCAAGAACTAATGGCTAATTCTTTAGGGGTTGGACTCGGGGAATATCGCCATTTTATGTCAAATTGTCATGTATATATGCGTTCAGAAGATCAGCTAAGGGCTATCGTTAATGAATATCATCAAAATTCATATGATTACAGCGTCAGGCTGACTGAAATGAATTCATTTGAGTCGAATCTTATTTTGGGTGATCCAAAATTGACGACTATCGCCAATCAATACGTAGATTTAGTTCGGGATCGAAAACTACCGACCTCGACTGGATTAGAGTATCCCTGGAATGACTTTATACTTATTGTTGGGAGTAAGCTTGACTTATGCGATATAGATTCAATATCTGATCCAGTATTACAGAGGTTGTTGAAGCTTTGGAGAAATACATGAAAAACTTAACTGATTGTTTTGTAGATCAAGCCGATTTTACTGATGATTTCATTCAGACAATTTTAAATAAGCCAATTAAAGATCTAACGACGGCCGAAATGATCGGCATGATTCGCCATTATGTCCTAAGTTTGCATAGAGAAGTTAGCGAGGTTCTTGATACGGCAGATTGGAAAGTTCATGTAATCAATGCTGGTAAAATTGATTATCCTGCTTTGCAAGAGGAATTGATAGATGTGCAAAAGTTCATTTGGGGATTGATGCATATTTGTGGGATGAGACCACAAGACCTCGTCGACATGTATACTATGAAATCCTCCGTTGTGCGCAAGAAATTCTCTGACTTTAAGGCTTTACGAAATGGCTAACCTAATCATCGTAGAAGGTATTCCTGGATCAGGCAAAAGCACTTTAATCAACCGCTTAGTGAAGCAAACACAGTTGTCTGTTTTTGCAAGACCAAAGAACATTCAAGCTCTTCCATCATTTCATCCAGAAAATGAAGATATAATCAAGCAGCTTTCTCAAGATACGATCTTTGATCGATTCATTTGGTCCGACGTCGTTTTCTCTAAAGTTCGACATAATCTAGATGTTACGGAAGAGTTTTTTAGACTTAGAGAATTGTTGATGAAGCATCATCAATATATTCTTATCTACATGCATTCATATAATCCGATACAAACGCATTCTTCATATTCAAACATTGATCTCGCGGCAATGCGTGGAGTATATGACTGGTTAATCAGAGATGAGTCGACGATCGTTCGACTGACTAAAGACAATCCATCTCTTAATGAAGTTGAAGTTGTCACAAATCTATTTAGTGATCTTAGCAAGAAAGGCCTATAAAATGAGTAGTTCAAATGTCGCTCTGGTTATCCCGACAATTAGAAATCTAGATTTTCTTTCTTCTTGGTCTCATGAGTTTAACGACCCCAACATCAGAATATATGTTTGTGAAGATCATGACACTAGAGAAATCGGGATACCGAATTGGTCAAATATTGAAATCTTTTCGAGAAACGAAATTACCATGCATCTTCAGAAAAAGGCGTGGGTCATTCCTCACTTTAATGCCAGTATTAGAAGTTTTGGGTACTGGAAAGCATATAAGGACGGGGCTGACTATATTTTGACAATCGACGACGATTGCTTGCCTGGGTCTGATAAGTTTGTTGCGACCCATATCAAGAATCTAAGCTACAAGGCTGATCCTGGCTGGGTATCGTCGTGTAACTTCAGAACACGCGGTTATCCATACGACATACGAGCGACTTCCCCTGTCCACGTTAGTCATGGATTATGGGAAAATGTAGCTGATCATGATGCTCCAACACAACTTGCATTAAATACGGATCTTCCTACGGTTAATCGTCAAGAGGTGGTGACTAGAATAATTCCTACCGGATCGTATTTTCCAATGTGCGGAATGAACTTGGCGTTTACTAGAGATATTGCTCCAGCAATGTATTTCTTGCTTCAAGGAAAGTTCTATGAGTTTGACAGGTTTGACGACATCTGGGCTGGATTATTCGTTAAGCGTGTATGTGACAAAATGGGATGGTCTATCATAACTGGTTTCCCGACGGTCTATCATTCTAGGGCCAGTAATGTATACTCAAATCTAATCAAAGAAGCAAAGGGTATTGGAGTACACGAAAAGTTTTGGCGTCATGTGGACCAAATCCCATTGACAAAAACTACGGTTAAGGAACTTTATATCGAGTTAGCAGACGGTGTACGACAATTTGAGTATTCTTCTAATTATTTCGCCGTTTTATCAGACGCGATGAAAGAATGGGTTGGGCTGTTTGATTAAATTGCATGGGATTGAACAAGATATGGTTGATGGTTGGGATCGACTAGTTAACCAATGCATTCAATATGGTTGGGTCGCTCAAGATGCTTTGATTAAGTTTGAGAACAATATTGCGTGGAATAAAACTGCGTTTATCGAGATTGATAAGCCTGATGCATATCTCGGGGTGTTTAAGTACACGTCTCTTCCATGGGTTCAATCTAACCACGTAAATTCTGCTAGAACCAAATTGTCTACTCTATGGAGATCTGATACCTGTCGAAAATGTCCGTTTATGGTTTACAGACACACAGAAGGGGTTGGTAATTTAAATCCTGAGGTTATGGTGGTCGGGGAGGCTCCAGGGGTCGGAAATGGTGAAATCGAAAGGTTTGACAGGGTTTTAGTTTATGGTCCGACCTCGCATTTGATCCGAGATGTGCTGTATTCAATGAAACTGATTCAAAATTGTTGGTTTACAAATTTGATGAAGTGTTCATTCCCAAACAATCGTGCTGGTAAGTCCAAAGAGTTTAACGAATGCTATGGGTATTTGGCGGAAGAATTTGAGCTTCTAAATCCAAAGCTCATAATTGCGTTGGGTGTTAGTGTCGGCTCATTTTTATCTAACTTCAAAGACATTAAGTGTCCTGTCATTCCCGTAATGCATCCTTCCTTTTATTTAGCGCAAAATCGTAGGCCAACTCCAGACGGCTATGCAACACATTTAAGAATGCAGTTGGAGAATGTAATATGAAAATTGGATATCAGTTCTACGGATTTTTAGGAGATTATAAGTTCGATTCTGACGGATTTAAAATGAGTTCTCCAGATGGAAATGCTTTTTATTCTTGGAGCATTATTCATGAGTTTCAGAAACGAGGTCATACTGTATATTCCTTGATGCCAGATAGAGACAAGCCTGGTTGGGACTTATTGGGAAACAGCCTGTTTGTGGCATTTTCAGCTGGTAAACGTGCTTCGGCATACCAAGGATTGATTAAGCCTTCGGTCAATTGGTTAGAATATTTACGCTCAACTATTCCAAGCTTAGATCTTATCTTGCTGGAGTGGAGATTCCCAACATATAGAAATTTTGGGCCCGCAAAGACCGATCCAGACTTGACTATTCAAAACTGGGTGTTAACGTTGGCAAGAGAATATTCTGTTCCGGTATTCTGTATTGACTTAGATCATAAGTTAGATCTTGATGATGAAGTTAGGTATAACTTTAAGGGTATTTTGGAGACTGCATTTTTTCCAAAGCATCAGGCAATGGACCGAATCTCGGTCGGCATCCCATTCGATATGGATGATCTCAAGCAATTTCCTATGATTGATCCCGATCGAAATAACCAGCTTGTGTACATAGGATCGAGATACGAGCGAGATGATATAATTGAAAGATACATATCTCCTCTACAAAGTGGACATAATAAGCAGATCCATTTTTATGGGAACTGGTTAGAAGAAAAGTACCGCGGATGCGTCGAACAATGGCCTGGAATCTCGTTTCATCACAGAGTAACTCATTCTCACTTTAGATCGATTTATCAATCGGCCGCTTTTTGCCCACTATTGGCTAAGCAGTCATATTTTGATACAGGATTTATTACGGCTAGACTGTTAGAAGCAATCTTATTTGGCACAATTCCTGTTGGCTTTAAAGAACATCGAGGAATTGAAAATGTCCTACCTGAGCAATTGATTGTTGACTCGTGGCAAGAACTGTCTAAACTAATGTCAAACGACATATATTATCATAAGGAATTACGAGAAGATCTCAGAAATCAAATTATCCAACAATCTACAAACATTTTTTCTTCAATCAATTTTGTAGATTCGATCATTGAAAGGTTATGATATGGAATCGTTTTACAGACCATCCATGACGATGGTAGAAACTCCGGAAGACTTTGCGGCTCTCTTAGCATTTATTAAGCAGTCTCCATGGGTTGTAGTTGATATTGAAACGACCGGATTAGATGTTCGACGCTCAGACAAAATTATTGGAGTTGGAATTGGAAATCTCGATCACCAGTTTTGGGTTAGCTTTGACAGATGGAAGAATCATAAGCAAGATCTGTGGAACGCTCTAAATACAGTACCAGAACTTGTCGGTCAAAATATCAAATTCGACCTTGGCGGATTAAGTAATAATGGCTTTAAGCCAACAATTAAGCAGACTTTGTCTGATGATCTAGTTTTAGCTAGATTATGCATCTATGATCGATTTCCAGACCTCTCATTGACGGATCTGTTGGCCCGTTTTATATCCCCATCTGCAGCACTCTATGATTTTGAGTTCAAAAAGCTAATTGGAGTAAAGAAGAAGTTTAATGCTGCCGGAGAGCGAAATCTAGCTATTTATTGTATGAATGATGTTAGGTCAGAGGCTCTTATCTATGATTTACTCTCAAAGAGAATCACTAGTAGAGGGCTATCTGATTTATGGAAGTATCAGCAGCGCTTGACTGCCTCATTATTTAGAATGGAAGATTTCGGAATTAAAATTGACACCAACTATTGTAAAACAGCGATAGGTCAAATCGATACTAGATGTGCTAAAATTGAATCAGACATTAAGGCGGTGGTCAATCTTGATTTGAATTACAACGCATCTAGAGATTTATCGAAGCTATTCAAGGAACTGGGTGTTGCATCGTCAGTCAAAACAAAAACTGGGGCAGACAGTTGGGCAGAAAATGCCTTACTCGTAATTGATCATCCGGTTGCGTCGTTGGTTAGAGAGCTTAGAAGCCTGCAAAAGATGAAGAATACGTATTTTGACCCTTACCTTAACATGGTAGATTCGAATGATCGAATTCATCCAGTATTTAAGAATTGGGGAACTGTTACTGGAAGGCTTGCTGGAGCGGAGCCTAACACGCAAAATATTCCTAAGCTAAAAATGACCTTTAGTGATGATATTACTATTGATTCTGCTACCGCTGAAATGGTTAAGAATTTAATGGGAGCCAAGAAAACATCTAATGTGGGTGGGGCGACTGGATCCTTTATGAGCTGGATTTCCCATTTAACAGAAGATTTTGATGAATCTAAGCATATTTCAGTGCGAAGAGCGTTCATTACTGATCCAGGAAGAACGTTAATAGGATTTGACTATTCTCAAATTGAAATGAGAATCTTCTATTCGTATTTGAACAATCCAAAGATTACCGAAATGGTTAATCGGGAGGGATGGGATGCGCATAATTGGGTTGTTGAAACTGTTTGGGGTTTGAAGCAAGATGACAAGCGCTTTGATTTCTATCGATCATTAGCTAAAGCAATTAACTTTGGTTTGATTTATGGAATCGGAATCAAGAAACTCGCGAACCAGATTGACAAATCAATTGATGAAACACGAGAGTTTAGGGACATCTATTTTTCGCAGATCCCAGAAGCTAAAGTATTTTCAAAATTGATTGAAAAGCGCGTCACAAATCGAGGTTATGTTCATAATCGATATGGAAGAAGATACAGTGTAACTCCAGACAAGGCGTATCTACTGATTAACTACTTAACCCAGGGAACGGCTGGAGAATATGTATGTCATCGCCTGAATGATGTTGATGAATTTTTACTGAAACAATCGACCAAAATCGTCAATAATATTCACGATGAGTTGGTGTATGAAGTGGATGATAAAGAGGCCCCAGACATTCTTTATTCAATTAAGAAGTTGATGGAAAATCAAGAATTAGGTGTCTATCTTCCAACTGATATTTCAGTGTACCATCCCAGTGTAGCGCATAAGCATAAATTTAAGGAGAAAAATGACAAAACTTCTTAGTCCTAAATGCTTATTAGTGGAATACTGAATCATATAATCATTTATATAATCATTTACGACTTAACAACATTAAGGAGATGTAATTATGCCCACAATTGATCAACATTTAGGAATGACAGTACGTGTTGGACCAGTTGAGTCAAATCAATATGCGAGAGTTGATGTAACTGTTCGTGATATCAATACTGATCTTCCAATTGAACCACAACTAGACAGTGCGAAGATAGCTGTGAATGCAGTATGGCCATTTGTACTTAAGGCAATTGATTTGGAAATTACAAAAATCCAAGCAATGACTAATCCAAAACTGGAAAAAGACAATGGTTCCTAAAACACAACAAGAAGCAATTCAAGATATTGTCGAGGGAATGAAAGATCTTGAACTTGGCTCAAGCGAAGAACTAAAATATTCAAGGATTCCCTTTGGTATAGCACCTCTTGATAAACTTATTGGTGGTGGAATACCGACCAAGAGAATTACATTGTTAACTGGCCCAACAAATTCTGGCAAATCATATCTTGCTTTGCAAGCAATTAAAAATGCCCAGCAAAGGGGTGGAATAGCCGGTTGGATAGACGCTGAAATGTCCTGGGACCCAGATTGGGTTAAAAAGTGTGGAGTAGATACAGACCTTGTTGCTGTACATCAAAGCTATACAGGTGAAACAGCTATGGATACTGCCGTTTATCTTCTAGATAAGGGAGTTCCTGTCGTTGTGTTAGATTCTATAGCAGGTCTTGTTCCTGCTTCAGTCATGGATGAAAAATTCGGATACAACCCAATGGCTTGGCAAGCAAGATTTATTAATTCAGCGTTGCCAAAATTAATGGGACATTTAAAGCATGGATCTGCTCTAATTATCATTAATCAGAATAGGTCTTCGATGGGTCCAGTTGCATTGGATAACATGCCAGGAGGAATTGGACAAACATATTTTGCTCATATGATTCTTCAGGTTCGTCGAGATGGTTGGATTGAAGAAGACAAGCAGAAGATTGGATTTGATATGAAAATATCGATGAAAAAGACAAAAGTTGGGGGAGAAGCTTGGGACGATATAATCGTTCCATTTAAGGTCGTCGGTGGATTCGATATTATGGAATTAATTATTAGAAAAGCTATTGAACTTGGGCTTATTGAAAAGAGTGGGGCATGGTACAAGTTTAAGGGACAAACAACCCAGGGAATTAACGGCCTAAGAACTTATTTCAAGTCTTCCCAAGATGAATTAGACAAGTTAAAAGAAGAAGTTTTTGGGGATGATATAGAAGTAGCTTCTTAATTGATAAACTTATGTCATTAATTCAAAAGCCACCTAAATCTGGGACTAAACAAGAGAAAAAAATATCAGATATTCTAAGGGAACTTGGATTACGTTTTCAAGAACAGGTGACTATCGGAAATTACTGGGTGGACTTCTTAATTCAAGATGTCCCTTATGTTGTTGAAGCTGACGGTCTTTATGGTCATTTTAAGAAAGCAGATTCTATTAGAGACGAAAAGCTTAAAGAGTTTGGAATTAAAAAAATTATTCATATCAAAACAAATAAAATAGATGAGATTAGAAAAATTCTATTGAGAGAGGTTTTTGATATTGACGAGGAATTAAAATGCCAGGAATAAAAGAAATATCTACAAACAAAAAGAATACTCTTAAAGAAGAGCTATTTGGAGAAGAATTAGTTAAAAGTATTGATAAGCATCTTTATGTTGCTCCAGGGGAATCAAGAAAAGGTACTTTTTATCCGTCTGCTTTAGGAAATTCTTGTGATCGAGCTCTTTTTCTTTCATATCATGTTGGATTGCCATCTAGTGAAATAAGTCCGCAGTTAAATCGTATATTCGATCACGGAAATGCTACTCAAAGTAGATATAAAAAATATTTTTCACAGCTTGGTTATCTGGTTGACGAAGAAGTGGTAGTTAAGCATCAATTTCCACCAATATCTGGTCGTGCAGACTTTTTACTTAATATGAATGGTTTAATTTATGTAGTGGAATTAAAGACAATCAATAAAGATGGATTTTCTGGTTTGTCTGGTCCAAAATCAGATCATGCGACTCAACTTCAAATTTATCTCAATATGCTTGATATTAAACAAGGTGGAGTTCTTTATGAATGTAAAGATAATCAAGATATAAAGATATTTGATCTTAAGCAGAGCAAAAGTGCTTGGAAAAATATATTGAAGAGGTGTGAGAAGATTATAAATATGGGTATTATGCCTCGACTTCATGAAGTCGAAGGAATTCATGATAGATATTGCCCATGTTTATTAGTGAAAGATGAGTCTTAAATGTTGCAAAAAATATATGATGGAGTTATTGTTAAATCTAATCAATATTTAAAAGATCTTGGTATTCCAGAAATTGATGTTTCAACTATTTCCCAAAAGAAAAATATTTCTCTTGGAAATCTACCTTCTTCAACCAATAAGCAGTTAGAAGAATATATATCAGTTTTTGGTGGCTATCTTGTTTATGTTAAGCTACAATTAGCAGATTTAACTTCGAGAAAAGGTGCATTGGACGCAATTTTTGATGAGGCTCTGTCTCGAAAAGTATCTGAATTAGACAGAAAATATACTTCTTCTGGGGCAAAAAGAGTTCTTCGGGAAGTTTTACATGGTGAAGCTATGGAATCTTCTGAGGACCTCAAAAAGATAAAACTCCAAAAAATTGAACTTGAAGCTACTATTTCAAAATTAAATGGAATAAAGGATGCTTATGATACAGCCTATTTTGCTGTATCCCGAGTAGTTTCATTAAGAACAACTGGAGTTATAAGTAATGACATCTAATCATCATATAATAAATAGATACATTATGTTAACATCAAATATTATGAGTAAAACAAAAAATGAAAGTAGGAATTGATTGTTCTTCTAAAGCTATTCATGTAGCAATTTTAGATGATGATAAAAAATTAAAGAAGTTATTTAAATGTGAGAGTAAAGCAGCACTTTCTGATGAAAGATTTCTTGAAATTGTACCAGCTTTTAAAAAGAAAATGAAACGTTCTATTAAAATAATTAACAAGGCTATGGTAGAAAAAGAGCTTTATATTCAAAATCCAGCAACAACAGTAGCTATAGCAAAAGTAGTAGCTGGAGTTCAATTGACTTTATCTGAATTTAAGATTCCATTTGAATTAATAACTGTAACTTCATGGAAAAAGAAAACTATAAAAGATCCTTGGGCTAAAAAAGAGCAAGTTCAAGCTTTTGCGATTAAGACTTTTGGCAAGAAGAAAGACTTTAAAGATCAAAACTTTTGTGATGCTGCAACAATTGGTTTATCTGGATTTGATGAAAGGGTTAAAGTATGACTTTAGCTATAAAAGATAAATGTCGTTTTCCACCGTGTGAAAAAAAGAGATATAATACTCAAGAATTTTGCTACAAACACGAAGACGTGATTGCATTTTTTTTATGGTTTATAAAAGAAATGGAAAAGATATCTGAAGAGGCTAAAACAGAGTCTGGATTGGTTATTCCAGAAGCGTAAAGAGAGGTTATGTTATGGCTGAACGAAAACCATGGAGTAAAGTTAGAATTGGTCACAACAAGATCTATTCAGTTGGAATTGAGTTGAATGAAAAGGATGAACAATCTAAAGCGGTAGATAGAGTCAACCAAGAGGCTATTGACGAATGGCCAAAGGGAGTTTCTGAAGAATCATTAAAAGAAGAAAACCCAACTCTTGTTTATTGTAATTTCTTTGATTGTGTTTGGAATAAGAAGATTTCTGGTTTAAAGAAGTTTATGACTGCGTCAAAAAATGAACTTTCAAAGCCGTGGAATTTTCCAGATGATGCATACGACGGGGTTTGTTCTAGAGGAGTGATTGCTATTCGTAAGTCTAAAATTACTATGGGTCCATCTGGATCTGGTTCTTATAAAAAAGACGTTCCGGAATGTTTTACGATGGGTAAGGACGGTCGAGCTACAGATCATATAGACTTTACAAAGCTAATGCCGCAAGGTGGTAATATTCCTGACCCGGTTGGAGGGGGATATGTTTAATGGTAGCTGAAAAGAATCCTGTTCAAACTTCTTTTCCAGTTGAAATAAAAGATGAGGCTCTAAGAATTTTTCTTGAAAAAGATGCGAAGATTCAAGACATTGTCGATGAGCTGAATAAGAAGCATGAAGGTTTAGGTTTAACCTATACAACAGTTAGATCTTGGATTTCCAATAATAATTGGACAGATATTAGAGCTGAAATTGCCGTTCAAACAAATAAGTCAATAATTGATTCTGAGGTAGCTAGAAGAAAAGCCTCTACCAAACGTCAACTAGAAGATTATGATTTATTGCTTGATACTGCAAAAGCAGCTTATCCAACATTAGATTGGAAATCTGCTGGTGAAGCGGCTAAAGTCGTAGATGTAGCTATTAAAGGTCAAAGGACGGTTCAAGCAGGAATTCTTCACGTTGAATTTGTTCAAGATATTTTTGATGCGATTGTAGAAGTTGTTAAAGACGAAGACATTAGAAGTCAAATTGGGTCTCGTCTTAAGTTGGTTATAGCAAAATGGGACGAACGAACAGGGAACCAGGCGGAAAATTAGTATCTTATTCTGACGGCTTAGCTTCTCTTGTAGATAAGCTATTAGACGTAAAATTTGTTAAAGTTGGTACTTTTTGGGAATTTATCCGAGATATTTGGTCTCTAGGATACGAAAAGAAGTCATACTTTGATGCTTGGCATGTTGGCTACATCTGTAATGAACTTGAAAGGGCTTTAGCCGAAGATAAATATTTTATGGCAGTTCTCCCTCGTATGCATTTAAAAAGTACAATTCTTGGACATGGATTTTCTGTATGGCATCTTTTAAAGCAACCTAGCGACGCCTCTCTTCTTTATCTTTCATATAACGCTAAGATGAGTCAATATCATATCAAAGAAGCTAAAAATGCTATTCGACGTAACCCAGTTTTAAATCCAATAATGACAGATAGATCTAACGATGCAGATTATTCATTTAGGTATCAAATTGGTCGTCGTCAAATTCAAATTGAACATGGTGGATTATACGCCTTCAAACGAGGAATGCATACTGGAGCAATGGTAGCAGACGATCTTTTAAAAGATCCTCAAAATCCATTAACCCCAGATCAAGTCTATAAAATAGAAGAGCATTTTAAAACAGAATCTATGTTCATTCCAAACAAGGGATGTCCAATTATTGTTCTTGGTACTCCAATGCTTCCCGATGATTTGTTAGCAAAATTAAAAGAAGACGAGAGATTTAATTCAGTTATTCTTCCGGCTCTTGACCCACTTCCTGGAAAAAGAGTTTTATTCCCAGAGCTTTATTCAGAAGAAGATCTTCTTAAGATTAAAAAAAGTTCTCCTTCTTCATTTGAGACTGAATTTTTACTAGCTCCAAGGCTTTCAACAGATTCTTACTTTTCAGAAGCTGAAATTACGTCGTGTGAAGATGTTAACTTAAGAAATTACGACCCAGACTCTGAAGATCTTCAGGAAGAAATCAAAAAATATGACTATGTTGTAGCTGGATTTGATATTGGAAAGAAAAAGCATCCTTCTCATATTGTAGTCTTTGGTAAGAAAGAAGAAAAATTTTATCAACTTTACAGTCGATTTATGGATCAATGGTTATATGATAATCAAGCTGAACATTTAAATAAAATTGCAGAAAAATTTCATGTGACTAGAGGATATTATGATAATACAAAAGCTGAATTAGAAGATCGTGGACTTAATAGAGTTTGGCGTCCAATAACATTTACCTTAAAAAGTAAATTTCAGATGGCTTCAGCATTTGATCATTATGTCCATTCTGGTATGTTTTTCATAATCGAAGATAGTCGCCAAAAAAGTCAAATAACTTGTGTTAATAGAGATTTACAAGCAGCAGAAACTCCTGCTGGACATGGAGATTCATTTTTTTCTTGTGCTCTTGCTTGTCTTGCTTTAAAAGAGCTGGATACTAAATCAATAACTGATCTTGGTGATATGAATTTTTTTATAGAATCTTCAGAGACTAAACCAATTTCTTCAGTCTATGGTTCCCAAGCATTTGATAAGCCAAAAGAAAATAAAATTTCCTGTCCAACTTGTCATCAACATATTGGATATGATGTAGAATCTGGAATTTGTATTATTTGTAAATCAAATAAAATGGAAGCACAGCTTAATAAACTTATAATGAATCGAGGAAATTAATGACAAAAGACGAATTTATGTCTGCAATTGAAATTATTGCAGAATCTGTTTGGAATTTTCATGAAAGATGGGGCTTTGAAGGTTCAAAATCGAAAGACGGAAATGTTGTTGGGCTTGTTTTAAGAGATCCTCAAGAACTTTTTGAAAATGAGCGTCACCAAATTTTAGACGAAGAAATTAATGAATTTAAAGAAGCCATTTCAAAAAGGCAATTAGATCAAGCATCGTTAGAGTTAGGAGATGTTCTTTTTGTGGTAATTGGACATTGCAAAGCATATGATCGAAATATATGTTCTGCTTTAAAAGAAATTGCCAAGAAAAATGATAATAAAACCAATAAAACTCATGCTATTAGATCAGATACAGGAAAGCTTCTTTCTCTTGAAAAAGTTGAGAAATGGTCTGGGGCTGAAGAAGAGCGTAGATATCATTTATTAATGTCGTATTCAAAGGGAGACTAAATTCATATGGTATATGAACTAGAAGATGTACTAAAATCAACCCTTTCTTTTTTTAATGGAAATGATCTTGCTTCTGACGTGTGGATCAATAAATATGCAATGAAAGACAAGGGAGGAAACTTCCTTGAAAAAACCCCTGAAGATACTCATAGACGTATGGCAAAAGAATTTGCTAGAATAGAAAATAAATATTCTTCTAATTCCTATAAGGCAAGCTCTTTATCTAAATTTGGGCAAAATTACTTTTCTTCTTCAAAAAATCTTTCAATGAGTGAAGACGAAATTTTTAGTTATTTTAAAAATTTTGACCACATTATCCCTCAGGGAAGCGTCATGGCAATTCTTGGTAATCCATATGTTTTTGGAAGCCTATCTAATTGTGTTGTGGTTGATTCTCCTTATGATTCTTATTCTGGTATTTTCTTCTCAGATCAGCAATTAGCACAGCTCTTTAAGAGGCGTTGCGGCGTTGGAATCGATATATCCACATTACGACCACAAGGAACAGCAGTCTCAAATGCTGCTGGAACTTCTACTGGAGCAGTTTCCTTTATGGAGAGGTTTAGCAATACTACCAGAGAAGTGGCCCAAAATGGCCGAAGAGGGGCATTGATGATAACTATGGATATTAAACATCCAGATGCCGAACAATTTGCGTTAATTAAGCAAGACTTGAAGAAAATAACTGGTGCAAACATCTCATTAAGAATATCAGATGAATTTATGGAGGCCGTTGAAAAGAATACTGAGTTTGTTCAACAGTGGCCAATTGATTCTAATCATCCAGAAGTTGTTAAGACAATTAATGCTCAAGATCTTTGGAATAAGATTGTTAAATGCGCACATAATACTGCTGAACCTGGCCTGATCTTTTGGGATCGACATCACCATTATTCGACTTCTAGTATATATCCTAACTGGAAAAATTCTTCAACAAATCCGTGTGGAGAATTGCCACTTAATCCAAATGATAGTTGTCGTTTAATTACGTTGAATATGTTTGGATCAGTAGATAGTCCATTTACTAAATCAGCTAAATTTAATTATGAACGTTGGTACGACGTGGTTTATAAGGCACAAAGGCTAATGGATGATCTTGTTGATTTAGAAATCGAATCAATTGATCGAATTATCAACAAAATAGATTCAGATAAGGAGCCGGAGCATATTAAAGCTACTGAAAAACAAACTTGGATAGCATTAAGACGAAATGGTATGCTCGGAAGACGAACCGGGTTGGGATTTACTGGCCTTGGTGATGTGATTGCAGCTTTGGGATTTAAATTCGATTCCGACCAAGCAATGAATGTAACAAATGAAATTATGAAAATGAAATGTTTAGCTGAATTTGAATCTTCCATTGACATGGCCATTGAACGTGGGGCATTTACAGATTACAATTCTGAGATTGAACTTCAGTCAGATTTTGTTAAGATGTTTTCTAAAGAGTTTCCGTCGGTTTATGATAGAATGTCAAAATATGGTAGACGTAATATTTCAATTTCGACAGTTGCACCCAACGGCAGTACTGCAATTATATCTCAAACCTCATCTGGCATAGAACCAGCTTATATGCTTTCATATAAGAGAAGACGTAAAGTTCACGATAATTCAAAAGTTGATTTTGTCGATAGCCTCGGAGATAAGTGGCAAGAATATGATGTTTTTCATCCAAAGCTTAAAGAATGGATGAAAATTACAGGAGAATCAGACTTTACAAAGAGCCCTTATTTTGGTTCTACTGCCGAAGAAATTGATTGGATTAAGCGGGTTGAAATGCAATCAATTGTACAAAAATGGACGACACATTCTATATCGTCTACAATTAATCTTCCAGAAAACGTACTAGTCGATAAAGTAGCTGAAATTTATCTTAAATCTTGGAAATCTGGTCTTAAAGGAATCACAATTTATAGATCTGGTGCTAGAAGTGGTGTTTTAACTGCAAAAGAAGAAGCCGAGAAAGAATTATTTGAAGAACATCATGCTCCAAAGCGTCCAAGAGTTCTTGATGCTGATGTAGTACGATTTATAAATAATGGGGAAAAATGGGTTGCATTTGTTGGATTGTATGAAGGTAAACCATATGAAATTTTTACTGGAAAACAAGATAAATTTGTAGTTCCTAATTCCGTTGATTATGGTAGCATTAGGAAAATTAAAATTGACGGAAAGAGCAAATACAATTTTATCTATAAGGATAAAGACGTTGAAAAGCAGATTGAAGCTCTGAATGAAATGTTTAATGAAGAATTTTGGAACTACGGAAGGTTTATATCTGCTACTCTTCGGCATGGAATGCCAACTCAATATGCAGTACAGCTTGTTTCAAGCTTAAATTTTGGTACAGATGAGTTAAATTCATGGAAAAATGGAGTTTCTCGAGCCTTAAAGAAATACGTTAAAGATGGAACTCAATTGTCTGATTCTTTTTGCCAGAGTTGTAAGGATTCAATGGGTTTAATCTATGTTGAAGGTTGCGTTAAATGTAAGAGCTGTGGATGGAGTAAATGTTAGATTTGAAATACAATATAAAGAATAAGAAATTTTTATTATAAATATATGTGTTCTTTGAATAGAAATGTTGTTTATACAAGTTAATTGAGGTGAATTGAAATGACAACTATGGGAAGTACTTTGCAGCAAAGAGAAAATAGATTTTCTTCTCAATATGATGAAAAAACTCACACTTGGAGACTTCTTGATACCTGGCATCCAAGTTTGAAGAACGTTAATATTGAAGATGAAATTGAAGACGATCATCCAGCATTAACAATTCTTCCTGAAGCAGCTTTTATTGATCTAGTAAAAACTGCTACTAGAATGGGAATTCTTGAAAATGCTATGATCGCATCAAATTCAGAGGAAGTTGAGAGATTGACAGAAAAGAATTCATCCTATAAAGCCGAAATAGAAAATCTTCAGAAAATGCTTTTAGCTAAACCAAAAACTCCAGAGGCACCTCCAATGACAGAATCTTTCGCCCTTAAAAAGCATGCTATGGACAATATTTTGAAAGTATTAGCAATTGATTCAATGGAGAATTAAATGACTTTTATTTATCAAAATCTTTATCCATTTTATATTGGAGCATAATTTATGAAACTAAAAGACTTTATTCCTGAAATTCCAGCTTTAGTTAAACGAGAAGCTGATCTTAATTTTGTAACTAAGTTTCTTTCAGAAATGCATGAGACTGGAACTTTCTTGGAAAAAGGTAATAAAAATGCTGACTCCAGATTTGCTCTTCCGACTCTCGGAATTGATCAAGTCATTAATATGTGGGTTCAACATCAAATGGCTTATCGCCAGTTCTTGGTTCAAGATATTCAAACAATTTCAGTTGTTTGTCAAGAAGTTAGAGCTCCAATTCATCATATAGTCTCTGAGGTTTTCCGAAGAGGAATTCTTTGGAAGGCAAAGTTTGCAGTGAAATGTAAAAATTGTAAAACTGAATATCAAGATGTACAAAAGGTATGCAAAGTTTGTCAATCTAAAGAGTTCTCTGAACCAGACGAATCTCAAAAAGCAAAATTTGAACCATATTTTAAAGATGCTAATGTATTTGATAATTCATTTGAAGAAATTCTTAGACAGTTTCATGAAGATATTAATGTAGTCGACGATGGATTTCTTTATTTGGCCAAAGAATATGCTAGAACTGAAGATGGAAAAATACGTTCAAAAATAAAAGAAATTCGTCGTTTAAATCCCGCCCTTGTTACTATTGATCTTGATTCTCAAGGATTGCCAAAAAATTCTAATTGGTTTTGCTATATTCATCGTGATGAAAAATCTAAAAATGAACCCGGAAAGTGTGATGTAGAAGACTGTGGATTAGACCTGGTTCCAGCAATGTGGGTTTACCGCCATGCAAATGGAGTTTTATATCTTCTCGATTCAGAGATTATTCACCATTCAAAGTTCCGGGCAACAGAAACTTATGGTTGGAGCCCAATCTTAACAATCTTTGAAAAAGCATTAACTCTAATTGCAATGGATAAAAACCTTTATCGTTATTTCTTTGAAAGAAAAATGCCAGCTTCAATGATTATGGTTTTTACAGACGATCCAGAATCATTGAAAGTTGAACGAGAGAATATTGCAGCTAAAACAAGACAAGATCCGAACTATATACCAATGGTTGCAGTCTCGAATAGACAAAATCGTGGTCGAGTAGATATGGTTCGTTTATTCCATACTCTACAAGAAATGGATTATTTGCCAGTAAGACAAGAAATTAGAGAGCGTGTTGCTGCTATGTGGGGTGTTACTCCGACTTGGCAAGGATCTCCAGAAGCTTTTGGTGGTATGCAAACAGCGACTCAACAACTTGTTGTTATGTCTAGAGTAGTTGAGGGTGATCAAAGAATTTATCATGAAAAAGTATTTCCAGTTATTATGGAAGCGTTTGGAATAACTGACTGGACACTTCAACTTCCAACTCCTGAAGAAAAAGCAGAAGCGACAAGATTAATGTTTGCTCAATTGAAAATTGCAATTGCACAATTGCTTCAACAGATGGGTGCGGAAGTTTCATTAAGAAGCCAGGGAGTAGGAATTGATCAAATTGATTTCACTGTTTCAGGACAACTTCTTAGCCTCATGGAACAGCAACAACAGATGATGGGTATGGCTGCTGGAGCTGGTGGGGCAGTTCCTGGCCAAGATGGTGGAACGGCGTCTGGAAGCGTGTCTGGTTCTCCAGCTAAAAGAATTCCAACTCCTGGAACAGGCAAAGGATCATTAACTAATCCATCTAGTGGTACTGGAACTGGAGTACATTTAATGGAAAAAGCTGAAACTCAAGTGTCTCAATTAATTGATCAGGGATACTTCCCAGACATTAAAAAAGTTTCTCCAGACATGTCAGAAATTTGGTTTCAACATGGAGACAAAAATTATTTAGCTAAATATTCTGGTACAAAATTACTTAGAGTTGAACCGGGAGAATTTAGGTTTCCAAGAACTGTTGCTGCTAGTAGATTTGAAACACAAGTAAACAGACCGGAGAAGCTTGACATTGAAAACCTCGATCTTGCGTAAATCTGCAGTTCAACAGTTTGCTGAATGGTTAGTCATTTCCAATCTTCGTTCTAATCTTAGTAAAGAAAGCGGTGGTGGAGATGGGGGCGGGACAGGAACTGTAGCAACTTCTTCTGATTCTGGAGTTTTTACTCCGACCTATGGTGGAGATACTAGAAAGAGAAAAAAAGATTTAGATAATTTTCTTAAAAAAGAAGAAGATTCTTCTGAAATTTCAGTTTTAACTGGAGTAAAACCAACAACGACTGAATTAAAACCAAATGTTAGTTTACAAGAAACTGTTCCGTCCCAATCAACTCTAACAGAGGCTGCCGGTCGAGATTATGGTCCACAAGATGAAACTATGACTGAGGAAGAGAAAAAGTTAATTAGTGAGCCACGAGTTCGATTAACTCCAGTAAATGATAGGGCGTGGGAAGGTAAACCTACTGGTACACGTCAACTTTCCCATTCAAAAACTGGAACGCTTGGTGAAAGTATAGCTCATAGATTTTTGATTGATCAAGGACACAAGGATGTTCAGTTTTTAAATGTTGGACGAGGTAATTATCCTGTAGATTTAATTGCCGGAGACCTGTTAGTCGAAGTTAAGGCTGGGTTATCTCTTAATCAACCAGACTCTCAGAAGTGGCGTGTTACTATAGGTGAACAAGGGGAGGAAGAGACAAACTGGTTAAAAGATGCTTCTGATGAAGCAAAAGAAGAATGGGGCCATCGCAAAATGGATGCTATTATGGAACGTAAACAACATGTTTTCCGTGAATTAGGTAAAAAGAGGAAGCCAGTTACTATATCTTTGATTTTGAATCTAGATACAAATATAGCTGATATTTATTGGTTTGATGGATTCCATCGTTTAATAGGTTGGAATTCTCCTCAAGCTCGAGAAGGGTATGTTGGGAGTTATAAATATGAAGAATAATCTTTTTCCAAGTCGTGTCGTAGAAGAATTTAGCTCTTCTCTTGATGACTATATAAAGTCTTGGGCTTTAGATGCGAAAAAAAAGTTGGGTGGGATAGTCGAGACAGCCACAGATAAATTGGAACCTTCTAATCAATCTATGACAACTTTTAAAGAATGATTTAAAAAAAGAGGTAAAATTATGAAATTAACGAAGATGTTTCCAAATTGGGTTAGATCCTTAAAGAAAGATATTTCAAAAGAACCATGGTGGCGTGATGGTATAGAGGACGACGAAGACGACTGGGTCAATGAACCCCTGAAGCACCCGTGGCAGGTGATGCGGGAGAGGTTTGTCGGGAACGCTGAAGAAGCGGACCCCGACTACGTAAGTGAGTTGTTGAGTCGGGTTGGGAGTGGCGAGCCTGGGTTGTCAACTCAAGAAGAGCCCTTTCTGCATGGTCGCTATAGCACATTGACTCATATTGTTTACCGAGACCCCAAGGGTAAGCCTGTCATGGCGGCAACTTTAGATTCAGATGGCCAAGTAGTAGAGATGGGTCTTGATAAAAACAGGGGACTACTCGGTGGCAAGGCTGCCAATGCTATTTTTACTGAGCTCAAAGTTCGTGGAATCAAGCATCCTGAACAGAAGATTTTAACTAGTTGGTTTGGTCAGCCGAGCTCGTCTGATGCAAGACGATTAATCCACAAATATAGTGTGCAACAGGCACTTAAGGAAGGAAAGCCCGTTCCACCGGAGGTTCTTGCAGACTATCCAGAATCGTGGATACGTTCAAAAAGTCCCTTTAGAAAGCTGACTCCAGATTTGCTCGACCGATACGAGGAAGCATTTAGACCGTCTGCAGCAGCACCGTCACCTAAGACAACGACACCAAAGACCACATCAAAAAAGACAACGACACCAAAGACTACATCAAAAAAGACAACAACACCAAAGACCACATCAAAAAAGACAACAACACCAAAGACCACATCACAAAAGACAACGACACCAAAGACCACATCACAAAAGACCACATCACAAAAGACAACAACATCAAAGACAACGACACCAAAGACAACAACATCAAAGACAACGACACCAAAGACAACAAAAAAGAGGTAAAATTAATGAAATTAACAAAAATGTATCCAAATTGGTTTAAATCCTTAAAGAAAGAAGAAAATCCTTCGGCTGGATTCCCAAGTAATGAGAAAATTCACCAAGAAGCACTGGGACTTTCATTCCATAATCCAATACATGGTGGTGATCCATTGGGAAATGGAAATCCCTATGGAACCTACACTTCCGAGAAGATGACTCCGAATGGATTCACTTATCATTATCCTGGTGGTGTTACTGCTGAACATAAAGACTGGTCAATGATGTCTGCATATGATCATCTAAATCAAGCCAAGCATCATATAAATCAAGCGGAGTTGAAGGAGCGTTATCCTGGTCATTATCCCGGCGCCGCCCTATCTCATAGGGCAGCTGCAACTCATCATGCTGCGAGAGCTGCTTATATGTCTTCTCCTGAGTACATTAATGAACCGCATATGAGACTCACTTATATCAACAAATGGACGCCAAAAACGTTTAAACCTGTGCATGAAGAGAAACTCTTGCCAGGATCGAATGGGGGATCTACCTACACTTTTAAGGGTACTTCACGGGATGGTGAACCAATAAAGACTACAATTGCCCATTGGCTTGGTAATGGTGAACCTATGAATCTGAGAAACTTACGTGATGTCAACGCCCAGTTTCGTGACCAATTTCAATCACAGGCTGAAGATGCTTATAAGAACCCTCACCATTCTGATCCCCAGAAAAATCATGAAGCGGTTGTTAGTTATATTGCTGCTTCTCGTGCTCATCGAGATGCAGCAGATATAATTGATAAAATTATCTCTGCGGAATCTGGAGGCAACGTCAGTGACAATAGTAAATATCTAAGAGAAAAATTTTTGAAGCGTTTTGATTTTTCACTTCCTTTCCCTGATGAGTAGGTAAAATTATGAAATTAACAAAGATGTATCCAAATTGGTTTAAATCCTTAAAGAAAGAGGAAAATTCTCCAGAGGACTTATCACATGAGAACATTTACAAAAATGCAATGGCAATGTCATTCCATAATCCACATCATGGTGGTGATCCATGGGGAAAGGAAAATGATTTTGGACCCTACACTTTCAGGGAGATAACTCCGACTGGGGCTATTTACAAGTATGGTGGGGGTGTTAGTTCTGAACATAAAAAAGATATGACTCCAATGGATCATTGGAATAAAGCCCTGAGTCACTGGGTGGATGCTTTGCAGTCAACACAGAACTATTTTAATACGATTACCGACCGTGGACCCGATTACCCGCAAGTCACGGTCCAGACAGCTAACAATATATATGATAATGCAAAAGCTCATTCAGCTGCTGCCTCTCATCATGCCGCCGAAGCTGGTCGGAAGGCTTTTTACCTTGGTCATGGTTTAGATCCAAGAATGAAACCAGAAGAATATGAATCATGGAAGCCACCAGAGTTTGAACCTGTTCGTAAACAACACCTTGGGGCCAAGAACCAGGGAGTTATCCACACTTATAGTGGTAATCATTCGGTTATAATCTCCCCTTTTACTAATGATAAGGGGGAACCTATGGATCTGAGAGCTTTACATAAGACCCACACCGAATTACGTGATGCTCTTAAATTAATGGCTGTGGAACAGCACAATTCAGATACTTTTCGAGACGATCCTCAGAGAAAGCATGACGTGGTTATGGGTTTAATAGGTGCTTCTCGTACTCATCGAGAGGTAGCAAATTTGATTAATGAAATTCGTATTGAAGAAGCTCTGACATCAAAACCTAGTAAAAAGAGAATAGATTTTCAAAGGCGTTTTGGTCATGAACTTCCTAAGAATTAGGTAAAATTATGAAATTAACAAAAATGTATCCAAATTGGTTTAAATCTTTAAAGAAAGAGGAAAATTTATCTCATTCAGAGAATGAAAAATTGTACAAAGATGCAATGGAGACAACATGGTGGCATCCACAACATAGTGCTGATCTGTGGGGGGAGGGAAATGCTTCTGGAACCTATGCTTCCAGGGAGATAACTCCGACTGGTGGAATCAAGTACAATTATGATGGGGGTGTTAGTTCTGAACATAACCAAAAGATGTCTCCGGCCGAGCATATGGCTCAAGCCATGCATCATCGTAATCAAGCTAATTTAGCTTGGAACCCTGAAGCCCATTCAGTTTATCCACCAAATAATCTCGAAAGTACTAGAAAGGCGACAGAACATTTCAGTCACAAGGCGGCTGCCTCTCATCATGCCGCCGAAGCTGCTCGAAAGGCTTTTTACAACAGTTATGGTCTTGATCATAGAGTAAGCCCAGATGAAGCTGAATCATGGAAGCCACCAGAGTTTTATCCGGTGAATAGGAAGAAACTTTCGGGAGAGAATCAATGGGGGGACGGAGTTATTCATCATTATAGTGGTAGTTATCCGGATACTGGTGAACCAATAAGTACAGTATTCTATCATTATCCTAGTATTAATGATAGACCCATGAATCTAAGAAGCTTACATGATGTCCACTCCCAGGCTGCCCATAGATTTCGATTAAAGGCTAACGAGGCTTTTGATACGTCTCCACACTCCGACCCCAAAGAAAATCATGATACAGTTATCGGTTTACTTGCTGCTGCTCGTGATCATCAAGATGCAGCAAATATGATAAGGAAAATTCTCACAGAAGAAAGAGTTGATAGGCTAAAAAGGAGTTTCAAACACAGTAAAGAGAGAGAAAATTTTCGAAGTCGTTTTGGTCATACCCTTCCTGAGATAGATTATGCATAGGTAATAGTTATATGACGTCATTAAAGAAAGATATTTCAAAAGAACCATGGTGGCGTGATAAGATATCAGAACCCCTGAAGCACCCGTGGCAGGTGACTCGGGAGAGGTTTGTCGGTGACGCTCCAAAGATCGACTTAGTAAGTATTTTGTTGAGTCGGGTTGGGAGTGGCGAGCCTGGGTTGTCAATTGAAGAAGAGCCCTTTATGCGTTCATATATGACTCATATTGTTTACCGAGACCCCAAGGGTAAGCCTGTCATGGCGGCAACTTTAACTCCAAATAACGAAGTATTAGAGATGGGTCTTGATAAAAACAGGGGACTACTCAGTGGCAGGGCTGCCAAGGCGGTTTTTAATGAACTCAAAGCTCGTGGAACCAAGCATCCTGTTTTACCTGCCTCGTTTGGAGCACCTATAGAAGAAGAATGGGAAGAGCATTCGACCTCGGATGATGCAAGACGATTAATCCACAAATATAGTGTGCAACAGGCACTTAAGGAAGGAAAGCCCGTTCCACCGGAGGTTCTTGCAGACTATCCAGAACTGAGACCGTCTGCAGCAGCACCGTCACCTACATCAGGAGTTAAAGAAGAAGAGGATTTCTCTAATTTTAAATCTTCTGTTGTCAACCATTTTAATAGGACAAAAGATTCTTTGCATTCTTCGGCACAAAGCTTAGTTCCAGAAGTTAAAATTCATGAAGTTAAACTTGGAGGATCTTATGCTTCAGGCTCTCCAACTCCTGCTTCTGACGTAGATCTTGAAGTTCATTATTCCGGAGATATTGAGCCTCTAGACGTAACTAATCGTTTGTCTGATAAACTTACTCATTATGGTGGTGGAGCTTATGATATTCATCCATTTAAGATAAAGCCAGAACAAATACAGAAAGGGGAAAAGAAATCTGCAATGGTTCCACAGAATGTCGGTGACGCTCCAAATTCAGCTAAAGCCGGCACAAAAGATACTGCACTGGTAAGTCAGGGAAGCGTATATCCAAAAACAGCTATTGAAAGAATTAATGAAGGATCTGGAAATTACCAACTTCTTCAAAAGTTTGTCGATGAAAGTAAAAAAGATATTTCACAAAAGGTTGGAATTTTTAATTCGGAAGGAAAAGTCCTTATTTTAAGAGACTCAGATTCAGAATGGTGGGATCTTCCTGGTGGAAAAATGTATACTGATGAATCATCTGATGAGGCGTTAAAAAGAGAAGTTCATGAAGAAACTAAACTTGGAATTGATCATCTTAAATTTTTAACTTATTCTTTTGAAAAACTAGGTGAAAATAATAAATTGGTTCTTATATTTTCAGCAAATATTGATCATGAAATGATTCCAAAATTATCTAAAGAACATCGTGGTTTTGAATGGATTACTGAAGATGAAATTGACAATTACAAACTTGGTTTGTTTAAACCTATTCTTCGTTTTATAATGCAAAATAAAAAAGAATCAATACAAAAATCAACACAATGGGTTAATGAAAAATGGGATCCAGACCCTCTTTCTTCTCCAGATGTAGTTTCAGGTGGAAAAAGAAAACCACTTCTTAATGTTTTAACTTCAGAAGATAAACCAAGTTTTTTAAACCAAACACCTAATCTCAATGACAAAGTTATCGAAGAAGAGCTTGACTCTGAAGATAAAGAAAATGCTTCTGAGTTACTTAATTTAAATAAGCAAGAAATTCCTTTGAATGTTTCAGAAGAAAGCATTGGTGGTTCTCCGGCTACTACCGGAACTGGAATTGGGAGGCATAAAATAGGATTTGCTAGTGGACCTCATGTTATTTATAATCCAACTGAAATTATAAATAAAATTAAAAATGAAGGTCTTCATCCAGATGGACATGATCGTGGAGTAATAACTACAAAATTAGATAAAATTTTGGATCGACCACCAATGGTTTATTCGTTTCCACACTATGGTTTTAAAAAAGACACCGTTAAAAAAAGCGACCTATTTAAAACAGCTTTTATAATACATTCCCCAGGAATTGCCAAAGAAACGAAAGTTTATGACTTAAACGATCATGTAAAGTTCAGATATAAACCAGAAAGAGGTTTGGAAAGAATTATTGATGTTGAAAATATTGATACAATTCCAGAGACCGATTTTCCCCACTTAATTGTTCCTAAAGTAAAAGAAGCAGAATTACATGATCATGAATCTTGGAAGAATTTTGTTAAGCCGGAATTTGCAGTAAATCGTCATATTCCAAGAGAGAATCTAGTATTTCTTGAGGATTTAGAGAAAGCTGGATTAGAAATTCCGGGGTCGAGAAACTTTGGATTCTATTGGTCGACGGATGAAATAAAAAATCCTCATAGATCTCTATATTCTTATCCTACACAAGATGTAGCTGCAGCCTTAAATTTGGTTATCAGACAAAGAAAACAGGACGGTTTGTTAAAACAAGAATTTCCTATTAGCAGATTTGAAATCGGTGAAAGAGAAAATCATTTGAATTCTGGTGAAGCTAGAAAACAATATATTGAACCTGGGCAAACTTCTCCACATAATGAACCAATTTTAACTGGACCAAGAGGAGGGATATTTTATTATGCCAAGTATTCTTCTGAACGAAGCAAAGAAATGATTAATAATTGGTTTGAAAGAAAAGATGCTGCCGCACTTTTGTCTATTGCATTTGGAACTTCAAAAAAAGGTATTAATATTGATATTGTATCAATAGAACCAATGAGAAATTGGTCTTCGTACGATATAAACAACGTACACATCAGTAATTCTCACAGTTTAAACGTTGAAGCTAGCATAAGAAATGCGTCTGGAGCAAAAATAGGATCGCTTCATCGGAAGTTTCGTAAAACAACTGATCCTAGTAATACTAATGTTATTGACTCGTCAGTTTATCATTCTTCATTCTTCTTGGGACCAAGATATCAGAACCAAGGTATTGGAACAGATATTCTCCAAAACTCAGAACACGCTTATAAAATACTTGGTATCCCTAGTATATCGTTATTAGCGAACGATGACGTTGGTGGTTATGCGTGGGCATTACAAGGATTTGATTTTGCTTTACAAGATGCAGACCCGGAATCTGATATTGCACTTGGACCTAATCTTAAACAATTCTGTTCTTCAATTTCCAGGGCTTGGAGAACAAGAGATTTTAATGATGTAGAAGACTTTATTCGTGAAAATTTTGTATTAAACGAAATGGTGTCTCCTTTTAGAGATGAATCATCCCCAGAAACCGAACAACAAGCATTGCAGCAGTACTCACCGAGTTCGCAGAAATCAAAAATCCTAGAGTGGATTAAGAGTCAACATCTTTCTCCTGAAGAACTTGATATAATGGATGATAAAATACCAAAATTAACTCATTCTTGGGACTTTGCTCTATTTAATCCATCTAACGCCCCATATGGGGATCATCTTGGCAAGAAGCTAATGATTGGTTCTTCTTGGTCCGGAATAAAGGATTTAAATGAAGAAAGTTTATCATATAAAGTCGGGGAAGCTTATAGAAAAGCAAAAGATAATGCGAAGATCAATGGTGGATAAATTAGCTTTAAAATTATTTTTACTTAACCAATTACCACGACGTATTCCAAATAATGTGACTTCTTTAGTTCAAGCAGAAGATAAGATCATTTTAGACGAAATGTTTCTTAATGGCTTTATCTCAAGAACACAAATTCCTCTTGGTTTCGAGTATTTTAGTTCTCCTTCAGACAAATTGAAATGGTTTCTGTTTAAAGAAACTTTTAATTTTGATGCACTTGAAGTTTTATGATATTAACTGAATTAATCTTTTTTAGTATAATTGTATTTGTAATTGGTTTAATATTTACTATATTAATGATATCTAGTTTTGCAACTTTGTCTTGGTTTGAATGGAAACGAAATGATAGAAAAAATAAAAATATTATTTTTGTTGAAGATTGTTTCAGTGAAAAAGAAAATATATAGATGCTAATAGATAATAGGAGTACTCAATAAAGAACGGAGTGCTCGATCTAGCAATGCCAGGGAGAAGGGAATGACCACAGCACTGAGAAAGCCTATTGTCGTTCCCATAACGGAACTCGAACAGTCGGCGTTCTGCACGACCGAAACGCTTCGCACCAAGACGCTCGAAGAGGAGTTCGCCTCCGGCGTTCGCTGGCAGAAGGTCCCGATCCGGTACTTGAAGCTGTCGCCCGAAGAGATCGACTGTGGCATTTCCGAGGCCCGCAGGGCGCTCGGCAAGCAGGTGGTCGTCCTGGGCCACCACTACCAGAGACCTGACGTCATCAAGTACGCCGATTTCCGGGGCGACTCGTACAAGCTGTCGCAGATGGCGGCCAGGGAGCGAGACTCGAAGTTCATCGTGTTCTGCGGTGTTCACTTCATGGCCGAGACGGCCGACATCCTGACGGCGCCCGACCAGACGGTGATCCTCCCGAACATG